>JACCEE010599064.1_pt1 | contig 14644 bp, 10 predicted proteins | sample 7449931 | NCBI WGS metagenome assembly JACCEE01 (sample SAMN15323457, study PRJNA562643) | freshwater metagenome | isolation source: river surface water | place: USA:Blue River Watershed | collected 2017-08-19 | reverse complement strand
TCTTCTATACTTATGTCTGGTTTTAGTTCGTTTACCTCCAGAGGTAGATGTATGGGGCGGAGAATGAGGCGAGCGTCTACGTCTACAAGACCTTGAAAAACAACCAAAATATCGTTTCCACCAAGGGGCTGATGCTGGTTCTGATTCAGACGCACTTTGAGAATGAGAATGAGATAAAATATCCTTAACTATTGCTTTGGTGATTAAAAGCCTTCGCTCAGCACTATTAGTTGAAACACGTCGGGATTGAGACATTTCAAATTGCGTGATATGTTATATATTTATGTTTTATAAAAAAAATCTTGATGCATTAGATGCATTAGATGCATTAGTCAATAAACTTCTCTAGGATCCATGTATTAACCGCGTACCGTGCCTGACCTTCGCCTACACTGGTAACCGAATGCGGATGTGTCCAATAAGGTGGAAACATAATGGCTTGACCCTTTTGCACTCGAAACTTTAGTCCCTGCTTTGGAAAACAGAATACGCCACCATCGTAGTCATCGTTCAGAACGATAATGATAGACAGACATCTGACAAAGTTTCCAAATCTGCCATTCTTTGACTTGATACCGTGACAGTGGAGGTTGGTCCCTCCAACTATTTTGCATAGGGTGTACCCATCATCATTGGTACCGTAAAAAACTGACTTCTCTTTAGTTATTTTACGTATCAAAATTCCTACTTTTGAAAAAATGAACTTGTCTAAAAGAGTATAGTCTTTAACATTACTAGTTAACTGCATAAACTTACATTCTACATTGGTTGTATTGTCAATCATTCTTTTTTGCCATAACGAAGAGTTACTTTCAATATAATTGACTATGTAGTCACATTGAGCATTCGTCAACAAATTCGAAGTTGTATAGATACAGCTACCCTTTTCTTCAAGTTCAACTGAACGTGGCACGTCGTTTAATAGTAGTGACAACCGCCCTATGTTTTGTAGAGCAAGTGGATAGTAACTGGCATATATCCCAATGGATGCATCGTTAGTGAGTTGATCAACCTTTTCTGCTGGAAGTAAGTATCCAAACGATAGAGATATTCTTGGTATATCACTTGTATTCATATCTGACCAATGTTCATCTATACCAGAACGGCATAATACGTAACAACCTTGTACAGAGTCAATTATAATGTTATTATAGTATGTAGTACCAACATCATTTGGAGGAATAGTTATAAAAACGTTAAACCTGATATGAAATAAATTATTTTGAAAATCATTTGGGTCAGTATGTTGATGGATATGTCCATTTTTTGGAACCACAGCAAGGAAGTCGTTTATAAATGATTCACACTTGAATGTTGTTAATTTTTCTCTTTCATCAATTCTTTTTTTTATTTCAAAAACAAGGGGTAATATTTCTTCATCTGTGGGTATAAGTATTTTTTCATACCGTCCACAACAAATAGAAGTCATTTTATTTGTTTTAAATAGTTCGCTAGCCCATAAATATAGTCTATCTCGTTCATGATAAGACATTATTTGACCTCGATTATACATTTTTTTAAGTGATGAAGTATCATTACATCCACTTGTACTGTTGGACATTTCTTTCAAACTGTATTCGTCGTATACAAAAGGCGTATTTACAAATGTATCATGATCAACCCTTTTCTTCATGTAAATATTTAATTTTTTACTTTATAGAATATTTACATGATATATTTTTAAATGAAAATAAAAAAATAATGACTTGTATAGGGTACATCAATCAATCAACAAACTTTTCTAAAACCCACGTGTTAATGGTGTACCGCGCCTGACCTTCGCCAACGCTGGTAACGCTGTGAGGGTGCGTCCAATATGGTGGAAACAATACGGCTTGACCTTTTTGAACCCGGAATTTAAGTCCTTGATATGGAAAACAAAATACGCCTCCATCATAGTCGTCGTTTAAAACAATAATAATAGACAGGCAACGAACTGATTTCGTATACCCAGTAGATTCAGAATGAATCCCGTCTATATGCATGGCAGTACCTCCATAAATTTTTCGCAAAGTATAGCCTGTATCTTGTGTACCTGTAAACGACGGTGTGCTATCACGAAGCTTGGTTAAAATTTTGCCAATTGACTTAAAAATAAAGTTATCCAGTTCTTTTGAATCTGGTATATTTAATCGAACCATGTTATCTAACGTTATATACTTGCATTTAACGTTATTATACGATTTACTACAAACAACTTTTTCTTCCAATAATGCATCATGTTTCAATATGTAATCTATCATAACTTCACACTGGTCATCGGTAAACAAATTTGAGGTTGTAAATATACAACTACCTTTTTCTCCGCGTTCTTCTAGCTCAATTGAACACAAGTGTTCATTTTTTATTTCTGTATTACCTGGAACACTATCATTAATTAATGTTAAATGCTTATCATATACAAACGGTCCGTGATCAAATTCATTCATTATTAACTTTGGTAGTCTTAGTAAAATAATTACAGTTTAGTTTTAAGTCAATAACCTTTATTATAAAGTAATTAATTAACTCATGGCAGAAGAAGGATTGCTGCAAGGCCTGATAAGTTTCAATTTCCAGGCGATAGATAATCGTAATCCCCTATTATAACGGTTAAATGCAAGACCTTTATGAAAAATATTAGAATGAAACAATATTCCTCTGTTGTATATAGGTTCTACCATAGTGTATGAAAACTGGGGTTCTGAGGTCGATAATTTAAAAACTAATTCTCCTCCAATATTATCAACGGTTTCATGTGTAATTTGTTTGTTTATATAAATGCAGAACGTGTACGTGTCGTCAGAAGAACTGTCTTGATGATAAGTACCATCTTGACCAAACGTTTGTCCATTTGCATAAACTCGTTGAAGTGTATATTTTTTTTGGGTAACACTTTCAATTTTCAAAAACAAATCTTTTGTAAAAAATGTATCATCATCGAGATTCATCATCCAAAAAGGGGTTGCAACTGGCGATGTTTGTGAAATTTGTCCAAATTTCCATGCTGGTCGAGATACTGCCTCCGTGCATTTTGAAAGTTCATTCTCTGTTAAAAAGTTGTCAAATATTTTAAAACCATTACTTTCCATTATTTCTAGTTCTAACTAAAACTAAGTAAAATCTTTAATTCATTTTACTTACTTGCTCATTTTCAACACTTACTGTTATCTAATAGGTTTCGAATCAAAATTTCTTGTTGGGTAACTTTTTTATCTAAACATTTGAATGCTGCTACTAGTGTTGAAAATATTGCATCGTTGTTCATATAGTGATAGTCATTTATTTCCTGACCATAAATGAAATAATCAGCGCTTACAAGTAGTGCCGTTGTATTCGCATCCGATGGTTCTACGAGAATGTTGTAATCGTCTACGGCTTCTACGCAGCACACATAAAAACATTCTTTGAGCTTGTTGAACATTTTCAGCTTTATGCCTTTTAAATATGAAGGAGGTGTTGTTGTATTTTGAACCAACATCTCATCTCGTATGATTTTAGCTACAGGATGTTGAACTGATGTTAGTAGTGCATGTTCTCGTGGACCTGACGATATAAGTTTAGCCATGGAATATATGTTCGGAATAAATTCCTTTTTTGTATGGACACATTCTGGAATGCAGAGTTTGGCTTCTTGTGCGATAAACCCGATATGCTTCTCAAACGCTGACATATTTCTATCAATATACTCGTACCGTTTGGGTTGTAATAAACGTATGGCTTCAATTGCGTCATTCGAGTTTATTGCATTGATATTACATTTTACACGAATATCCGATGTGAGTGTTGTATTGTATTGTTTTGATTCTTTCTTAGATTTGATAAAGTAGTTTAACACAATGTAAGGCTGCAAGTTATTATGAGAGCCGCTACCACCATTTCCTTGTGCGGATGTTTGCGCTGCTACGGTCGTACCTTGCTGAAACTCAGAAGATACTGTTCCAGATGGTGTAAATGTATGCGTGTGAGACGATTCATCATCCATACTAATAGTGATATTCGTATATGCCCCGTATGTATTTATCTGTGCGTGCTGTCTGTCAGTAAAATAAACAGTGCCATCCCGAACATTCCATCCAGAGTTAGCACCATTGATGGGGTGTGAATGTCCCGGGTCGTTAAGATGTAAAGTGTGTTTGTGTTTAGTTCCAGCACCAGTGGATTGTCCTTGAGTTGCTGTAAAGGTAGAACTTACAGTTCCCTGCACTGTTAGAGCTGGAATTGGAACTGTATGGGTATGAGACGGTATTTGATTTATATCTAGTGTTTCAATTGTCGTACCGCCTTTATTATTTAAATCATTAAATGGAGTGGTTCCTTTACCAACAATGACTCGTCCTTGAATATCCGGCACAGCAAATGTTGTACTTCCTGTAGTATCAGAACCAGGCCCATAATTTGATGCAATTAATGCAAATAAATCACTATATGCAGATCTCGCTAACGATTGTCCATTGCATAATAAAAATGTGTCATTTGGTGCAGTATCGGATGGATATGCGATAATTGTCCCAAGTGGCAATCCAGCGTAATAACCTACATCCGCCCATTTTGATCCATCGTAAATCTCGGCCGAATTGGTATTATCATTGAACCGCAACAATCCTTTTCTCCCCGTCGGGCGGCTGGTTATGGTACTATCGTTGTTCAAAACAATGTGACTACCCAATGTTAATGACCCTGCGGTTGTATCCGCTACGACATTGGCGCCATTCCCTATACGCATTGCTCCATTCGACCCGTTCACTTCAAATGTCAAGTTTGTTGTTTCTGATCCGGATGCATTACTAAACGTCGAGTTGTACATTCTGAAAAACCGGCTATCATCAATACATACATTACTCGTAAAAAGCGCAGTTCCATTGTTTCGGAAAAATGTCAAGTTGGGACTACTAAATGACGTGTCATTCTTAGTACATGCAAGCGTAAACGTGGATACGGATCCCAAATCCGACTCGTTGTATGCAATTCGAAATCCTCTAATGATTTCGCCAATCGAAGCTGCCCGTTGTAAACTGACTCCAGCGCGTCCTACTGCAATAATCGTGTTTCCATTTACACTTGTAGGGGATGTAATAAATGTCCTGACATAATTAGTTGAACCCGCATCGCCTCCTCCGCCCAATACAACTTGATTTCCGACGGTACTTTCAATGTGCAAGTTCGTGGTTGGAAACCCCTTTATTCCATTAGCATCTGCATATCCTAATCCAACATTTCCGCTAATGTCTAACACTAAATTTGGTTTTTCTGTCGGCGATTTTATATTTCTCAGTCCTACAATACTGGACTTTGGTTCCGTGGTAGACGTATTTACAAGGTTAACTACTGCCAATCCATTACCAGTAAGTGGACTAACCGTTTCATCGCCGGATTCTGTAAAAGTGGAGTACGGATGTATAGGAGGCACTATTTCCCATGAATAGCCTTGGTTGGCCGTATCCGTTCTAACCCACCCCATAGCCCTTGGTGCCGCGCCTACGTTGTTCAATCTTTCAATTTGAATACCTGAACCTTTATGCGTTGATGATAATGCAGTAGCTCCCTTGTTCAGGGTAATTAAACAATCAGACACATCCAAGTTTGTTGTATTAATGTAGGTAAGAGATCCAGCAACATTCACTTGATCTCCCGGCCCGCCGATATTTATTGTGCTTTTTCCGCCGTTGGTGGAAGTGCCGATATTTATAACCCCTGTACTCATGCCTGTACCAAGGTTAACCGTTCCAATTGAAATACCGGTCCCTAAATTCAAGTCTCCACTCATACTAAGCCCGACATTAATGGTTCCAGTCGTTTTCGTACCAATGTCAATTGTCGACGGCACGCTGTTGGTTCCGCTACCAATACTAATTGCAGAAATTTGCGACCCGTTTCCAATATTCACAAATGACGATTGTGCTCCAATATTGATCGTTCCGCTCATGTCCGAATCCATGTTTACAGTTTGACCGGTCATGTTCATTCCCTTTAAAAATCGAACTGATCCCATAAACGCAATTTCGTCGTCTTTTATTTTCATCATTGCGCCGGTATTCCCATACGTGCTTGTACCACGATGCCCCGAAATCCATATTGGATATTCGTTATTATTATTCACGCGCGTGCTCAACATATAGCTACTACTAGAATTGTATACCGGCTCAGATATGTCAAAAATTGTTTCCGTTACGCCGTTGGTATTTCCGTCAGCCGCTGCGAATAAAAATCGGTCTGAATTCAAATTAAACCGTGTTCCCTTCTGAAGAATTTCCATAACATTATACGCCGGTCCGCTATTTCTACGAGACAAACGATATGCGTATGACGCGTCGGGGCCTAGCGCTAACACTCCGGTTGAAGTTGATTGAAGACCGTATGTTGTTTGGAATCCAAAGTTCACTTCGGCGGATGTAGTTGGTTTTGTAACAGTTCCCACGCCAGATCCGGTATGTTTCAGCCCCACTGTCAAAAACCCATTTGTGTAATTTGTCGCTCCATACGCACCAGTGTTCAAATAAACTGGCGCTACTGTCGTGTCAATTGAATTATTAACATCAACCCGGTGAGGCGTAATGATAGACCCTTGTGGCGAGTCCTTCATGACAATGTTCGGAATTTGCATCGTTCCGTTATTGTCACTGGCATCAAATAAAAAATATTGTGTTCCGGCAAGAACTTCGGTAACCGGATGTTTATATTGAATGGCCTGTTTAGGGCCAGCCGCAGAGCCAGTCGGACCTTGAATTCCTGGAGCTCCTCGGTCTCCTGTATTTCCAGCTATCCCTTGAGGTCCAGCACTTCCAGTCATGCCTCTTGGACCGCTTGGTCCAGTGTTTCCTTGTTCGCCTTGCAAACCAGGCGCACCTTGAATACCGGCCGCGCCGAACGTGGTTCTTACATAAGAGTACGTTGATGCATATGACAGTCCGGTTGCTGGATCCGTGTATCCACCGTTTGTGTTTTGAAAATATAGTTTGCAGTAGTGGGTTTTATCCGTATCCAAATTTGTGGCATAAATTTGAACTTGCAAATATGTTGTGGGATCACTTACATCAGTGAAAGGCACATTAAGAGCCATTTGGTAGAGCGCGATTCCGTTGGAGTTAAGTCTAGCCCCCGTACTTACGGTCCCTACGCTTAGTACATTGGGTGGAAGTTTTTCTGGCGGCATCTTAGTTCCAGATACGTCAAGAATAAATGATGTAGCCAGCGCCTGTGTTGTTCCGGTGATTCTAAACACTTTGAACTTTAGTTCAATGTTTTGAATGTCAGCAGAAGTTACCGGTTTTGCAAACAAGTTTAGAGTCCATACTTCACCTCCTGGTATGGAGGTTTGTGCTTGTGTGATATTGAACCTAGAGTTCCAGAAAAAAACCAAGGGTTTCGTCTCGTTTGCAGAGATTGTAAAATCCATTACGCGGGTACTAAAATTTACATTGGTGGTGGACATTAAGAAACTGTCTGGAATACCCGTATCCGTGATCGAATCACCGTCCGGGTTTAAATATACCAACAACCCGCTTGATCCTTGGATCCCTTGTGCCCCTCTTTCACCAGTTGGGCCAATATCTCCTTGAGGACCTGCTGCGCCAGTTTGCCCAGTAGGTCCGGGCGGTCCGCCTGGTCCAGTATCGCCTTTTCCAGCATATGCGCCATCTTTTCCGGTGGGGCCGGCTTCGCCCGGTATACCTCTAGGTCCGATTGTTCCTGCTGGGCCGGTAGGACCACTTGGGCCAGCTACACCAGCCGGACCTCTAGGTCCTTCTGGCCCGGTAATTATCTGTTGAGAAGCTTCACCACTTCCCGACGAAAGTCCTGCAAGTACGTCGTCAACATATTTTTTGGTTGCGACATCCTGTTGCCCACTTGGGTCACATACATTAATAATTCTATTTTTTATTGTTAACGCTCGAGTGTTGTTGGATGCATCCTCCCACTCTCCCAGATCAAGTTGTCCGCCTATAGTGTGCGTAACTGACGCGTTGTCGACTGTAGCATCAGGCGCGCGAATATAGTTGAACTTTGATCGCCTAGAAAACGATCCCACTTTTTTCCACGATGACATTTTTACCGTAAATTGTTAAATAATATACTAATTATTTTTATTAGTTTTACAATAATGGTAATTTAATATTTGTTTCTATTAGTATTTGATTTAAGAAACGTATAACTATGTATTTATATTTTTATTCATAGATCATAAAAAAATGATTTATAATCTATGATTGAAATGATTGATTGAAATATTTATTAAACCATTCTTTGATTTTCACACATAATTGACCACAACTTTACACCAAACCTCGTAACTAGTGTAGACCAATCCATACTACCTCCCAGTATTACGCTTCCATATCTCATGCTTGTTTCAATGAACTCGTCGCTGTTATCATTGCACTCTTCACGCCACGAGTGATATTCACTTAGTATTTGTCGATGAATTGCATTTACAGTCCATCGAAATGCATCACTGGTCATAATTCGCCATTCTCTTCCTTGTCCGCATTCTTCTTCTGCTTCTTCGGTATATTCGCCGCTGCACTGATCTCTTGAGAATGATAAGCTATCATAAGTAAAGAACCGTCCATTTTTATGGGGATCAGCATATATTGGAACATGTGCGGCATTGTTTGAGTTCACAATTACCCACTCTTTCATAAAGAGTTTACACATTGCATCAATCAAGTTCGGAGTTCGAAAAATACATTCGGTCAATGTTTCGCGGCTAATGCGCGTAACAACCCCGTTTGTAATCCAGCTACAAAATGTACGTTTTGGGTAAGGTCCTTTGTTCATTAACTCCAACTGTGTCTCCGGTTTGGGCTTTCGAATATACGCCAGTTGTTCTAAATGAGACACTTTTGCTTGAAGCTGAATTACTGTTTGAGCAAGATGTTGAACGACGGCGTAAAGTTGTCCCGTGCTTGGAGCCTGAGTTGAAATATCTTCTTTATCGCTAAACAAATTTGAATTAATATTGCTCTCTTGTATCGTTTTTGAGTTGATGAGTGAACATATTGCGACATGTCGATTATAGTTGGTAACTTGTTTATATTTTCGCTTACACTGCTCACATTGGAATTGCATGTTGTTGTTAAATTCGAATTCGACGTCACTGAGGTTCTTGTTTTTATATACTATATAGTAAATGACGTATGGTCAATTTTATATAAAAACACAAAAAAATATAAATAGTCTATAATAGTCTCAAATAATCTATAATCTATAAAATTGACTCACAAGTTACACTTACTGTTTGTCAAACCACAAAGATCTGTATATTTATCGTTTATTCGATCGCTCACTCTAACTCGCAAATATGAATATTGCCGACGAATCATCCACTACTCCTACTCGACTTAAGTTATTGAACCCGCATGAAAGAGATAAACGAATTGTGTTTCATCCAGGCCCGCATGTTTACACGGTTGACAATCATGATGCTCCGGATAAATCGGAGTATACGTCGGTTACGACATGGGTGCATTCACATTTCAAGGCGTTCGATAGCGATGCGACAATTGATAAAATGATGGCATCACCGTATTGGCCTAAAGCCGAACGGTATAAAAAGTATGCTGGAAAAACAAAGGATGAAATTAAATCAGAATGGGAAGCGAACCGCGAAACAGCAGCACAAGAAGGTACTCGCATGCATGCGGCGATTGAACTGTATTACAATGATGGAATCGACGCACTGGACTTGCCCTATGAATGTAAACGAGAAATTTTATATTTCAAACGATTCGATTCCACATTCAGAGACCTACTTCGACCGTATCGCACAGAATGGACTGTATTTCATGAAGAGTTTAAACTTTCTGGAACCATCGATATGGTGTTTGAGAACGTTGATCCGGTAACTGGTAAACCCGACGGCACATTTAGTATATATGACTGGAAACGGTGCAAGGAAATCGTACAAAATAACGCGTTTAACCAGTGGGCATTGACACCAGGAATGGAAACTGTACCTGATACCAACTACTGGCACTACAGCCTTCAGTTGAATGTCTACAAGCTAATTCTAACTACAAAATATAAAATGACGATCACTGGAATGTATATTGTCTGTCTTCATCCGGACAATCCCAATCGAGACTACTTGAGATTTGAAATAGTCGACATACAGCCAATGTTGTTGAAAGTGCTCAATCAATGAACCTGCAAACAAACTCCGCGATATACTTATATGTAAATTATTTAAATGCTAAATATCTCTCACTTGTAACATATTTAACTTTTAATTTTTAATCTACTCATTTCATTTTTACTTTTTACTTTTTACTTTTTACTTTTTACTTGTTTTATTTATTCTGACGGTCTGATGGATATTTACATATTACCGCCTGAAACCGATAAATGGACTCACGCCGTAGATAAGGTTACCCCGCCTATCCGAACTGCGTATGTAAATTACAAAGAACGCGAACACTACTATCGCGAATGTCCCTACATAACCGGCGAGTATATTGTTTATCGACCAGACAACGATCCATACCTAGGTACATACATTGCTCGTGTTGATGACATTGATCCTACTGCATTAGGGGATGGGCCTGATTCCGGAGTTGGGCCAGGCGACCATTTACGAGTTAGGCAAGAAATACACGACCGATTAACAACAAAAATGCCAATCATTGATATGTATGACATATACGCATTCATTATAGACCAGGCGTCGTCGCAAACGCGTCCAAACTGGATGGCGTGTAGAGAATATCAGGCGTGGGCATTTCGAGATTTTATGTATGATAAAAATAAAAGCATTAAAAAGTCATACATGTCTCCGTACTCTTCTTATCTCTCGTTTACAAATAACATTCTTTCGAATCAGATTGTTACAATCGATTTGCCCAGTTTACCTCCGAATATTGTATTCAACGTGGCTCGAAACCTAAACAACAGTATTTTTTTTGAGAGAAACGATTCGCAAAGATCGCGCGTCAGAATGTGTGACAATGAGTTTGCAAGAGCAGGGTATCTTGGATACTACACTAGACTTACAATGGACGTCGGACTAATTGTAATCCCGCCGGGCGTACAGTCATACAACACCAACAATAACAATGATGAACCATCAACGCCATTTTTATCTACAAGTCATTTGTCAGCAGTTGAATCGACTGATAACGAAACAGAACAGTGTATATTGTGCAATATGCATCGAATAAACGTTAAATTTTCTCCATGTGAACATACAGTTTGTTGTTCTGAATGTTACTATAAAATGCTAAAAAACAGTTGTCCAATTTGCAGAACTCCAATTACCCGTCTCCTTCATCCATAACTTCTCTCATCTTGTATGTTATGTCTTGTCGGGTTTACAAATACCAAGGCAGTTTCCTATTTCTTCGAATCGAGTTGCATATTTTTTAATTGTGGCTGCGTCATCGGCACTATAAGGCCCGCTATTAATATGTTTCATAAGGTTATTCATTTTACAGTCTGTTTCTTTTTTTGAAGCCATATCTGAAAATTGCTGCCGTATTTTCTGTTCGTCCGGTTTCGAACGCATCGTTGATGTGAATTTGGTCAATAATGAAAACATGAAGAACTGGTCCATTGACTTTTTAAGCTCTGGATATTTATCGAGAGAAATATTTAAACCCTTTCCTTCTGCTGGTTTCATGTTACTTATTAACGGATCTTGTGAAAGTTCATCTGCTAGTTTGATAATATCTTTGGGCTCGCAACCATTTGTCGCTCCCTCGATCAAAGTTTCACCTCCTCCGAAACGAAACACTTCGTGGGACTGGTTTCGAATATAATACACTGCTGTAACGCATATAACACAAACTGTAAATATTGCTGCAACAAACAATATAGTCTGATTTTTTTGTTGTACAATGCAATCCTTGGTACAAATCGACCTTGCTGTAATCTTTAGTAAGCTAATTACCTTATTCATTCAATACCCTTTTTCCTCTAGTTTATACTCTTATTAATATGGAATAACATTTTATTTGCCATATTAATTTTATTTTTGTGTAATATTTTATTTTTTTGTGTTAAAATCTCTCAAATTTGACGCAGTTGTTTCCATTACACAACCCCTGTTCTGTTTCACATTATCGAAATAACATGCTTCTGGATGTATATCCGCGTATGAAAACGTGCGAGTGTCTCCGTTATCTTGTTCAACAGTATACGTTATAACTTTTTCGTTTTTATTACTTGTTTCGACGTTTTTAATTGTAAACCGGTAAGGTTCAACGAATGTCCCTATTGGCAAAGTAAACCCCGATTTTGAATATATTTGAAACCTGAGGTCTTGATTAAGCCCGTGATCTTGCGTATTTGCGGCTTCAAGTTTAAATATTGTTTTTTTGAATCTCTCGATTTGAGAGATATAGAGTAGCATTTTATGAAGAAGTCCGTGCCCTCGATATGCATCCGAAACACATACGGTATGAATATACATACAATCGTCGTTGGTATTCGTGTTTATCGATTTGATTGGTGCCGGCGCAATTGTTGGTACGCTCCCAGGTATTTGGCACGTTTTTTTAAGAAATAAAGCGGAAATGATTTTTTTACCGAGCTTTGAAAATATACAATAGTTTGCACCGTCAATATGTGTTATACTAGAGTCACCGAACGCCTCTTTAATCAAGAGGTCGATCTGATGTGAATCGTAAGAATCAAGATCTGCAACGTGTTTCATTTTTACAACGACGTCATTTGATTTACGTCGCGCGCTAACTGTTGTTGCGTTTGAATGATGACTGTATCGATTTCTTTTTCGAATTGTTCCTCCACTTGAACCTTTCAGTGCATGCTTTCTATATTTACCACGCCTTGTGCTATGTTTCTTAATTCCTTTTCTATTGCCAAGGCGTATACTAGTTACGTTGCGAAACATGGCTACCTGTTACTTACTTTATTATATAATGTGTTATTATTTTATTTTTCATATCGGGTCGGGGGTTTATTCGTCGCCGGGCGACAGCGATTTATTTTTATGAAGTTTTCGATGCGATGCTAAGCTTCTCTTGTTTGTAAACGAGAGATTGCATATATCACATACAAATTGTTGATTCTGGATGGATGCATACTTGTCATTTAAAAACGCTGACAAGTCCGGCAGTCTCAATTCGTCCACTTGTGAAAGTAGTTTTTTATGAGATTCTCTCATTGCACACAGAAGCGTTTCCTTTTGGGCCATAAAAAATTGAAACTGTTCATTTATGCGATCAAGAACGTCCTTTCGAATTGTTATACCAGATTGTTCTTCATGTGAAGCTATTGTTTCAAGTTTTGCAGTAAGGTTGTCGATCACGTCTACTGCCATCTTTATTTTTTCAGGAGAATAGTCAACATTATGCAGATAGATAAGTACATTAGTGTCATGAACCTCAATAAATCCGTTTGGTTTAGATGCGATTCCTGAAAATTGAGACATCATAACACCACTACACTGAATATCAGTAACGTCTCTTAAAAATTTTTTTACTTCGTCCAAGTTTACATTTCTCTCATAATTTTTATTTTCGAACATTATTGTTGGTCGATCGTCTCGCTTCATGATAAAATCGCCTGATGCTTTTGTAGCCGTTGTGTTTGCGATGTCGGCTGTAGGATATAACTTATTTAACACCGTTTCTAACATATTTTCAGAGCACTGGCCCTTGAATTGAGATGAAGAACGGTATTTGCCCAAAAACTCGCCTAATTCCGAAAAGAGTTTATCGGATGCGGCTTGGCCTACCGCGGCAGATTCTTTAATTCCGGCAATGTGAGAAATGATTTGATCCTGATTGGCGGAAATGTACGAAAACAGTGGCTGCTGCTGTTTTACGAGTCTATTTTCTAATGCATCAAGTATTCCGCGGTCGTGCGTTTCGTCTTTCCCCTTCGTGGCGTCAAGTAATGATCGCAAGTCCTGTTGGAGAGAATGCTGGACCTCGTTAAGCAACTGTTGTATTCGCCGGTTGCTTTCGTCGTTCATTTTGGGAATACTGTTGTTTATTCTCTCGATAAAAGCATCCGTGTTTCTGTTTAGCAGCTGAGTTACCTTGTCTGTATTTTCGCTCGATGCCATTCCTATGACTAGTTTTGTAGTTTCAACGAATGACTTGTTGCTATCGTGAAGTTTTAATGCCAGGGTATCTCCAAGGCTTGCAACCCCGCTGTTAATCTCTCGAACGCATGCTAATATTTCAGCCGTAGCGGTTGCTGCGCTTACTTTGCTTATATCGTTATGCATTTGTTCGATTAGATCAAGCAATACCAAATTCATTGACTCGAAGCTTATATGCGGGTTTGCTGTATAAAAGTCATACACTCTTTTATTACTTAGCGTTAACGTTGGTTGATGGGAAGGCAATTGAGATGGCTTCATTTTTGGTAGACAAATGCTTTGAATTGTATAATAAATGTGGTTACTAAATACACCTAGATATGGTTCCTTTAAGTATATAATGTCATATATTCAAAATTTGATTTGATTTTGAATTCAAAATTTGAAATTATTCAAAATTTGATTTGATTTTGAATTCAAAATTTGAAGATTATATAAGTAATTCAAAATTTGATTTGATTTTGATTTCAAAATTTGAAATAATAAGTATTTTACTAAATATAAATAAAAAGTTTTAAAAAAATAAAAGTAAAAATTATTTTCTCATTTTATTTTAAAAATATAAAAAAATACTATTTATATGCTACGCAGTATTTTTTT
>JACCEE010654091.1_pt1 | contig 14654 bp, 14 predicted proteins | sample 7449931 | NCBI WGS metagenome assembly JACCEE01 (sample SAMN15323457, study PRJNA562643) | freshwater metagenome | isolation source: river surface water | place: USA:Blue River Watershed | collected 2017-08-19 | reverse complement strand
GATGGCTTATTCGGTGCAGATGAGGTTGCCAAACGGCGTGTTGCCAAAGAATGGGCGGCATGGGGGGCGCAAGTTGCTTTAGGACGTGATTATCAGCCTGATGGCGAAGAACATGTCACAGAAAAAATGGTCAAACAAACCATGATGGAATTGCATTATGCAAAAAATCATTACTTTATTGCCGATAATCAGATTTTGCAGCACTGTGGCGTGTTGCAAACACTGCCCGCCATCATTATTCATGGCCGTTATGATTTGGTCTGTCCGATAGAAGCGGCCGTTGCCCTGCATAAAGCGTTGCCCCACGCTGAATACACCGTGTTATCCGATGCAGGACATATTGCCAAAGGAGATAGTATGATTGACGCTTTAGTGACGGCTACCGACAACATGGCAATAAGATGATGCAGACAGGCAAAAAACGGTTAATTATTGCCATCACCGGTGCAACCGGAGCCATTTACGGCGTGCGGATGTTGCAAGTTTTACGCCAACAGGCTGAATGGGAATCGCACTTGGTGATTTCCAAAGCCGGTTTGATTAATTTGCAGTATGAACTCGACATGGATAAAGCCCATTTATACGCGCTGGCTGATGTAACACACGGCATTCAGGATATTGCTGCAAGCATTGCCAGTGGGGGCTTTAAGACTGCCGGAATGATTATCGCCCCTTGCTCTATGAAAACATTAGCCGCCGTTGCACATGGTTTTGGTGACAATTTAATTTCCCGCGCGGCGGATGTTGTGCTGAAAGAACGCCGCCGTTTAGTGATAATGCCGCGTGAAACCCCGCTGAATTTAATCCATCTTCGCAATATGGCAACAGTGACCGAAATGGGAGGGATTCTTTTTCCACCGATGCCGGCGTTTTACAGTAAGAATAATTCCATTGCCGCAATGGTAGACGAAGGCGTAGGACGTGTACTCGATATGTTTGGTGTCGATGTTACCGGCTTGTACAAACCCTGGGAAGGTTTATGATGTCGTAGAGACAGCCGGGTAATGTGTCTCTACTTAAAAAATATATTTAAAATCAATCTTCTAGCTTCGGCTTGCATTCTCCAACACAATCAATACTAATTCTCTGTACCGGGTTGGATAGTTTTAATGCCGTCAATTGTCCCCCCCATAATGCGCCGGTATCAATCCCGTAACAATTATTTTCTATATGAAATCCCAATGTTGACCAATGCCCAAAAATAATTTTCAACTTGGCATTTTTGCGTCCTTCCACCGCAAACCAAGGTAATAAGTGGGCAGGCTGCGTACCCGGGCTGCCTTTATATTGAAAATTAAGCCTCCCCTGCGCATCGCAATAACGCAGGCGAGTAAAACAGTTGGTAATAAATCGCAACAGCGGCGCACCGCGTAAATAACGTGACCACGTATCCGGCTTATCGCCATACATACCGTTAAAAAATTGTAAATAATTTTTGCTTTGTAAAATTTTCTCCGCATAAGTTGCCATTTGCTTGGTTTTGTTAAAATCCCATTGCGGCGGCAATCCGGCGTGTACCATACAAAAATCTGCATTATGATGAAAAAACGGACGATGGCGAAGCCAGTCTAACAATTCTGCACTATCGGGAGCTTGTAAAATATCGGTTAATGAATCTTTCTTGCTTGGTGCAGTCTGTTGATATGCCACCGCCAACAGATGTAAATCATGATTGCCTAATACACACACTGCGGCATTACCTAATGATTTTACCAACCGTAAGGTTTCTAAAGATTTAGGTCCCCGATTAACCAAATCACCGGTAAACCATAGTTGATCGTGCGTGGGATTAAAATGAATCCTCTCCATTAGCCTTACTAAATCATCATAACAGCCTTGAATATCGCCGATTGCATAAATAGCCATTAGTGCAACACTCTAGGGATAGTCAAGGTAAATTTCGGAATCACTGCGGTAAACGGCTCATTTTCTTCATCCACAAAAATATAATGCCCTTGCATCACCCCCACCGGCGTTTCTATAATCGCGCCACTGGTGTAACGAAAAATATTCCCCGGTTTTAGCAACGGCTGTTTCCCAATTACCCCCTCACCTCGAACTTCTTGTACTTTACCGTTCGAGTCGATAATCAGCCATTGCCGCGCCATTAATTTAACTGCGTTGCTGCCTGTGTTGGTAATGGTAATGGTGTAAGCAAACACATAACGATTTTCATCAGGGACGGACTGTTCTTTGATAAATTGCGGTTGCGCTTCGACAATAATTTGATTTTTTTCGCTCATAATATCCAGATAATTTATGATAAGTAAATTTATCTTACCTTATCATTACAGCTTGAGAAACGATTAAAATACGAGTTTATAACACAATCGCTTTCAATTTAGGCAAACCACACAATTAAAAACTGTAAAAACCCCCTCAACCCCAACTGACTTTACCTTCGAGGACACAACTTTGCACATTCACATTTTAGGTATTTGCGGCACATTTATGGGTGGATTAGCCCTTATTGCTAAAGAATTAGGGCATCAAGTCAGCGGGTCAGATACCAATGTCTATCCACCGATGAGTACCCAATTGCAAGAACAACGCATTACACTGATGCAAGGCTATCGAGCAGAAAACTTAACTCCACAACCGGATTTGGTGATTATCGGCAATGCCTTGTCGCGCGGCAACCCAGAAGTGGAAGCCGTGTTAAACTTAGGTTTGCCGTATATTTCCGGCGCACAATGGCTGTCCGAACACGTTTTGCAAAAAAAATGGGTTCTGGCAGTCGCTGGCACACACGGCAAAACCACCACCACCAGCATGTTAAGCTGGATTTTAGAACAGCAAGGCTTTAAACCCGGTTTTTTAATCGGCGGTATTCCGTTAAATTTTGGTATTTCCGCGCGTTTAGGCGAAACAGATTTTTTTGTCGTAGAAGCCGATGAATATGATTGTGCGTTTTTCGACAAGCGATCTAAATTTGTGCATTACCGCCCTAGAACCTTGATTTTAAACAATTTAGAATATGACCATGCAGACATTTTCCCCGATTTAGAAGCCATTAAACGCCAATTTCACCATTTAATCCGCACGGTTCCCAGCCAAGGCTTAATTATTGCCCCGCAAGCGGATGAGCATTTAAGTGACGTATTGCAACGCGGCTGTTGGACACCGGTGGTAAAAACCGCACTTGATAGCAACGCCGCATGGACTGCACAGTTACATAAAGATGATGGCAGTTCATTTAGCATTTCTTTAAATGGTCAATTACAAGGCACAGTCAATTGGGCATTAACCGGAGAACATAATATTTTCAATGCTTTATCTGCATTAGCCGCCGCACATCATGTCGGCATTTTAGTCGCGGACGGGATTGCGGCATTGTCTAAATTTCAAAGTGTAAAACGACGCATGGAAGTCATCGCAACAATCAATGGCGTGACCATTTATGATGATTTTGCGCATCACCCCACCGCAATAAAAACCACCTTAAACGGCTTGCGCAAACAGGTTCAAAGCCAAAAAATCATTGCCGTCATCGAACCGCGTTCTAACACTATGCGCATGGGCGTTCATAGCCAAAGTTTAGCCGATTCGCTTAACTGTGCCGATATTGCCCTGATTTATCAACCACCTGCGCTACAGTGGGATGTCGCCGCTTTACAACGCAACGCACAACATATTGAAATTTATCCTACAATTGCGGAAATTATCCAGCGTTTACAGCAACTTGCAGAACCTGGAACCCACATTGTGCTAATGAGCAATGGCAGTTTTGGCGGGATTTATCAGGCATTACAAACTGCATTAGCCAATAAAACACTTTAGTTAATCACGCCAGCACGATAACGCTTTTTTGCGATAAATCCTGTAGCATTTGCAACCCCGCGTTCATAATCAGCTCAGAATTGGGCTGATTAGCTTCCATAGCAATCTGCTGAAGATAATGATTTACTGATTGCGACGGAGTTTCTTCAATGATTTGCAACAAGCGAAAAGTCATCGCAGTAATTTGAATAAAGTGCACTTCATCATCCCAGCCACGATACACAATTAAATAAGTCGGTTGTGGTGTAGGTTGTGTGGGTAAAAACGCCGGCGAAATTTGATGTACCGGATAAAGATAGGCTAAACACCAAGCCAACGGCGACAAACTAATTTGTTGCTGTAAAAAATCATCAATATATTCTATAAACGGTGGCAATTCGGCTTGGTCAATGGATAATGCCATTTCAACCCATTCATAATGCGCAAGCTCAAGCATAAACGGATAATCCGCCGGGTTGTCACGCTCAGTTTCTAAATACGCTAAAAACTCCTCTGCTATTTCGCAAAAATAGGGCGTGCGACTATGATGATTAGCAAAAAAATCATCTACCAATGTCAACCATTGCGCATCATTTAGCAATGTTCGCAGCACCGGAAAACCATTACTTAAAAAACTTTCAATATTATTAAAAAACAGTTCCCGATACATCGCCATACGCTGTTTTGATACATTATCTGGCAAACGATATTTGCGTGGGTTGCGAATATAATCGGTGAACGCTTGCTGGGTCGCTTTAAAATCAACGGTAGATTTAAGCGGACTGTTTTTCATGCTCTTGACTCCATGCCATTTGGATAGATTTAATTGTTTCGACTTCTGCCACTAATTCTGTCAGGCTAGGAATGTTAAAATCGCGTTCTAATAAGGTTGGAAACACACCGTATAATTGATAAGCTTTCGCCAGCAGTTTCCACACGGGATCGATCACGGTCGCGCCGTGGGTATCGACTAAGAAATCCGCCGCTTCCACATAGTGTCCGGCAATATGTGCATAAGAAATACGCTGGGCGGGAATGGCGCGTAAAAAAGCTTCCGCATCATAACTATGATTGACACTATTAACATAGATATTGTTGATGTCCAGTAACACATCGCAATCGGCTTCTGTCACTACCGCGTTAAAAAAATCAATTTCCGTCATTTCCTGACTCGGCATCGCATAATACGACACATTTTCGATGGCGATTTTCTGCTCCAAAATATCCTGCACCCGCTTGATGCGCCCAGCAACGTGACTGACTGCGTCACCGGTGAACGGAATCGGCATTAAATCGTACAAATGACCTTGATGGCTGCAATAACTTAAATGTTCGCTGTAAAACTTAATCTGGTGCTTTACCATAAAGTTTTTTACATTATAGACAAAAGCTTCATCGAGCGGGTCACTACTGCCGATGGATAGTGATAACCCATGACAGACAAAAGGATGGCGTTCCGTCATTGCGCGAAACGCTTTGCCCAATTTGCCACCAATTGTCATCCAATTTTCGGGGGCAACTTCATAAAAATCTACCTTCTGCGTAGGCTGTTCAATAATTTCAGTCAAAAAAACCCGCCGCAAGCCTAACCCTGCGCCGTGAACTTGATTTTGTGTGGTTTGCATGGAAAATTCCTAACTAGTTGAAAAATCCCCCTTAATAAAAGGGGAACATCCTATTCCCCTTTCTTATCAAAACCGATTATCCCTGTTTATATCAGGAACAGGCGATTTTAAGGATTAACAATTTTTTTACGATTACCCCAAGGTGTGTTCGCTTTTTTATCCATCTGATGTTGTTTTGATGCCTCATGGGTTTCTTCTTTCACCGCCGCACACTGCCCTTCCACAACTTTATTTGTCGTAACAGGTTGAGCGACTGGCGCAGCAGTGGCAGGTTTCACCGGAGCAACCGGTTTTGCGACTGGTGCAACAGCCGCAGGTTTAGCGGGTACAGGTGCTGCAACAGGATGAGCCGGAGCCGCCGCAGGTTTATTAACCATCTCACCACACGCTCCCTCTTTGCCTTTCATCATTGCCCCACACGCAGCTTCCATACCCGCTTTCATTTTGCCATTTTCCATCATCGCACCACACGAGGCTTCTGCCGCTTTCGCTGGTGGTGTTGCCTTATTCATCATCTCACCGCACGCGCCTTCTTTGCCTTTCATCATCGCGCCACACGCAGCTTCCATCCCCGCTTTCATTTTGCCATTTTCCATCATCGCACCGCACATCCCTTGTCCACATTTACCTTCTTCGGTTTTTGCAACAGGTGCCGTAACAGCATTTTTCATCATGTCACCGCATTTACCTTCTGCACAAGAGCCAGCCGGCTTTGTGACAGGGGCGGCAGGTACCAGCGGTGCTGCTTTTGTTGCAGGAGCTGTTTTAGGTGCTGCGGGCGCAGCAGTTTTGGCATCTGCGGCGGCAGTTTGCATATAGCCGTTTGCTAATTCATTCATCGCAAACGGATTAGATTCTGCACTTACCGTTGTTGCAAAACTAGAAACCAGTGCCGCACCAATCACGGAGGCTAAAGAAGATTTATTTAATTTTTTCATCGTATTTTCCTAGTATGTTGTGATTAATTTTAACTATAAACAATGCCTTAAACACTTGTTTTACAATGTTTCAGACAGTTAGACAACGGTTTTTTCAGTAAACTCGCACAAATGCGCAATCACACACCCCACACAGTGCGGTTTACGCGCAATACAGGTATAACGCCCATGTAGAATTAGCAAATGATGCGCATCGTGTTTATACTGTACAGGTACGGTTTTATCCAATTGTTTTTCCACCTCCAGTACATTTTTCCCCACCGCAAGACCTGTACGATTGGCAACTCTAAAAATATGCGTATCCACTGCAATCGTCGGCTGCCCAAATGCCGTATTTAACATAACATTAGCGGTTTTCCGCCCTACACCTGCAAGAGCTTCAAGCTCTGTGCGAGTTTGTGGCACTTGTCCTGCATGTTTATCCAATACCTGCCGGCAAAGCGTCATAATATGACTTGCTTTACTATTATACAGCCCGATAGTTTTTATGTACGCCTTTAACCCCTCTTCGCCTAAGGCTAAAATTTTTTCAGCCGTATTTGCTACTGCAAATAGCTTAAGCGTTGCTTTATTCACACTTTTATCCGTTGCTTGCGCCGACAATACAACTGCAATTAATAGCTCAAACGGCGAATTATAAATTAACTCAGTTTTCGGTTCAGGAATTGCAGCGGCTAAATGAGCAAAAAAAGCTATCCGTTGTTGTTGATTCATATCACACTTAAAACACAGCCTAAAAATAAAGTTATTTTACCGCGTTTGTTAGTTTACACTGCTCAAATCTTCACTACTCCACCCTTCTCACTCAGGTTTACTATTTCAGCATGGCGCAAACTCAACCCAACAACAAAGACAATGCTTTTGCAACCTACAAACGCCTTTTTCGCTATGTCACCCCTTTTTGGCGATCGTTTACAATCAGTACCTTAGGCTATCTTATGTACGCCGCCACCGAACCCTTGTTTGCCACGTTAATCAAAAACATCATTGACATTTTACAAGCCCAAAATCGTGAAAAAATGATGTTATTGCCATTATTTTTAGTCGGGCTGATTTTTATCCGAGGGGTAGGCTCATTTTTAGGCGGCTTCTTCCTTGCCAAAGTTTCCACCAGCGTGGTTCATAACCTGCGTTGCGATGTGTTTAATAAATATACACAATTACCCACTGCGTATTTTGATAGCCACAACAGTGGACAAATGATGTCAGTGATTACTTACAATGTTCGCGAAGTAACCGAAGCTACTACCGATGCAGTGCGTACTTTTGTACGCGAAGGCTTAACTGCGTTAGGACTGTTGATTTATTTATTTTATAGCGATTGGCAATTATCCTCGGTCTTTTTAGCCATTGCGCCGGTTATCGCCTTCATGGTTAATTACGTCAGTAAACGGCTACGCAAACTCAGCCGCTTAATTCAAGACTCAGTTGGCAATATGTCACACATTACTTCAGAATTAGTCACCGGACACCGCGTAGTGCGCAGTTATGGCGGCAAAAATTATGAAAAAACCCGTTTTTTAGACAGCAGTTTAGACAACAGCCGGCAAAATCTAAAATTAGCGACCACTACTTCGATTCACAACCCGTTATTACAATTATTAATCGGCGTTGCTTTATCGGGACTGATGTACTTAACCTTGTTTTTTATGGAAAAAGTCAGTGCCGGCGGCTTTGTTGGCTATTTAACCGCCGCGTTTTTCTTACCCAAACCGATACGTCAACTCAGCGATGCCAATAGCAATATTCAAAAAGGCATTACTGCCGCCCAAAGCTTATTTGAGATTTTAGATGAAGCGGACGAAGTCGATAACGGCACTTATCAACTGGAAAGAGCTACCGGATTGTTAGAGTTTGACAACGTATCGTTTGCTTATCCAAATAGTCAAGACTTGGCGTTAAAAAATATCAGTTTTAAAGCTCTGCCCGGACAAACCATTGCCTTAGTCGGCGCGTCTGGTGGTGGTAAAAGTACCGTAACCAATTTAATTTTGCGCTTTTATGAACACAATCAAGGGCGAATTTTATTAGACGGGGTTGAAATTAGTGCTTATCAACTGTGCAACTTAAGAGCGCAAATTGCCTTAGTAACCCAGCAAGTAACGCTATTTAATGACAGTGTGGCAAATAATATTGCTTACGGCGGTTTGGCGAATGCGCCACTGGATAAAATCACCCTAGCGGCCACGAAAGCCTATGCAATGGATTTTATTGAAAAACTCCCACACGGCTTGGCAACGGAAATTGGTGAAAATGGCGTTAAATTATCCGGCGGACAAAAACAACGGCTAGCGATTGCACGCGCATTATTAAAAGATGCACCGCTATTAATTTTGGATGAGGCGACTTCCGCATTAGATACTGAATCAGAACGGCAAATTCAAAAAGCCTTAAAAGAAGTCGTGCAGGGGCGAACATCACTTATCATTGCCCATCGCTTATCAACTATTGAACATGCCGATTTAATTTTAGTGATTGAAAAGGGCGAAATTATTGAGCGCGGAACCCATCAAGCATTACTGGCACAAAACGGCGCGTATTCGCGGTTATACAGTGTACAGTTCAGTGAATAACTGAGCGACACAGACAAGGGGGCAATGTTTTATAAACACTGCCCTCCTTTAAAAAACAATTATTTTACAAATACTTCGTTGCAACCGTTTGTAAGGTTTGCTCTAAGCGCGCATCACTGGTTGCATCTCCAAATGTGGTAAATTTCCACGCCGCACCATGCCGATATAATTTTCCCATCACCATCGACACCTTGCCTTTAAACGTAGCATCATTCGCAATATCAAACGTTGCAACGATATTATCCACCCGTGACGGCGTACCTTCATAAATCCGAATTGACGCAAACGGAATATCGGCAAAATCTTGACCACGAAATGAATTCAGTACAAAGACAATTTGATGCACGGCAGCCGGAACTTGACTTAAGTCAACAGAAATAACTTCATTATCTAAGCCATCATCCCCGCCGGTATCGCCAACCCGGTCATCACCTGAATGACGAATTGCACCGCACTTTGAGCTTAATTGCCCAAAATAGACAATATCTAAAAATTGCTTATTTTCCGCAAACAACGCTGCCGAAGCGTCTAAATCCACTGCTTCTTGCGATTTTCTACCAAACAGGCTTTTCTTTTCAATGGCTCCCCAATTGACCCCGACACATAGCCTTTCAATGCCTTTGCCTTCTTTTTCTAAACTAATGCGTTGTCCTTTTTGTAAACTAATCGCCATGCTTTTCCCCTTATCAGTTAAATTGAGGGCTTAAAATTGCCCTAAGAATAAATCAATCCACTGGATTGAAAACAAAACTTTTAAATTATTCTGTCATTTAAGGTATCGTTTATCAACGCTTTTTAAACGCCGGATTGACATTATGCGGTAGCTGCAATAAGTACAACACATTCAACTACCGTTTCATTGAAGCAAAAAACTCAGCATTGGTTTTAAAATCTTTTAATTTACCCAACAAAAATTCAGACGCAGCAATTTCATCCATTGGCTGTAAAATTTTACGCAGAATCCAAGTTTGTTGTAGTTCGGTTGGATTAACTAAATACTCTTCACGACGAGTACCCGAACGGTTAATATTAATCGCCGGATAAACCCGTTTTTCAGCAATTTTACGGTCTAGGTGTAATTCCATATTACCCGTGCCTTTAAATTCTTCAAAAATGACCTCGTCCATCCGTGAACCCGTATCAATCAGGGCGGTAGCAATAATGGTTAAACTGCCGCCTTCTTCGATATTGCGTGCCGCACCAAAAAAACGTTTCGGTTTTTCCAACGCATTGGCATCCACACCACCGGATAAAATCTTACCCGAAGAAGGCACAACCATATTATATGCACGCGCTAAACGGGTAATTGAATCTAACAAAATAACTACGTCATGTTTATGTTCAACCATGCGTCTGGCTTTTTCAATCACCATTTCTGCAACCTGCACATGACGCGTAGCCGGTTCATCAAAGGTGCTGGAAACCACTTCGCCACGCACGCAACGCTGCATTTCCGTTACCTCTTCAGGGCGTTCATCAATCAGCAAAACAATCAAATAACATTCAGGATTATTTTCGGCAATGGCATGTGCGATACTTTGCAAAATCATGGTTTTACCGGCTTTCGGTGGTGATACAATCAGACCACGCTGACCTTTACCTATGGGAGCAATTAAATCAATAATGCGACTGGTTAAATCTTCGCTAGAACCATTACCTTGTTCTAAGGTGAAACGTTCATTGGCGAATAATGGCGTAAGATTGGAAAAAAGGATTTTATTTTTGGTGTTTTCGGGGGATTCGTAGTTGATTTGTTCAACTTTGAGCATGGCAAAATAACGCTCATTATCCTTAGGCGGTCTAATTTTGCCGCTAATCGTATCGCCGGTGCGTAAATTAAAACGTCTGATTTGACTAGGCGATACATAAATATCATCAGGACCTGCAAGATAAGAACAGCCCGGTGTGCGTAAAAAGCCAAAGCCGTCTTGTAAAATTTCTAAAACACCGTCACCATAAATATCTTCACCACTTTTAGCTTGGGCTTTTAAAATAGCAAAAATAAGTTCTTGTTTTCGGATGCGGGCAACATTTTCTAAGCCCAAGGATTCTGCGATGTCAATAATATCGCTGATTTGTTTTAGTTTTAACTCGGTAAGATTCATATAGTAGACGTAAAAGATACGATAGATAAAAACGGTAGAAAACCGTTATGACAAAGACTTGTCTTGAATTTGGGGTGTTTTACTTCGGTGATTGGGCGCGAACTGCAAATGAACGCTAAAAAATTATAGCGTAAAGCCAAGCCCGTTCAAAGATTATTTTGTCACGGGCTTAGAAAATTCGGGAACTAAATATTTTGATTAATAAAATCAAGCATCTGTGATTTACTCAAAGCCCCCACTTTTGTGGCTTCTACATCACCGTTTTTAAAAATAATCAGAGTAGGAATACCGCGTACACCATAGCGTTGTGGGGTTGATGGATTGTCATCAATATTTATTTTAGCTACGGTTAATCTTCCTGCATATTCCTCAGCAACCTCATCTAACAATGGAGCAATCATTTTGCAAGGACCGCACCATGGAGCCCAATAGTCAACTAGCACAGCTCCTGATGCATTCAACACATCTTTGTCAAAACTATCATCAGATACATGAAGGATTAAGTCACTCACGCTATTTCTCCAAAAAATACAAAATTAAAACTATAGGAGGGATAGCGTTATTTTGTCAATCAATTTCAATGAAACATATTTTTGCGTTATGCTATTATCTATGAATACACATTTAACCCACACACGTTTTAGCAACTTAGAATTATCCGATTCTATTCTTAAAGGATTAACTGAAGCCGGTTTTTTAAATTGTACACCGATTCAGGACAAATCCTTACCGCTGGCTTTGCGCGGCAAAGACATCACCGGACAAGCGCAGACAGGAACCGGAAAAACAGCAACTTTTTTGCTTGCTACTTTTCAGCAACTGTTAAATGACGAAAGCGAAAAAATTAAAAACCCGCGTGCCATCATTTTAGCCCCCACGCGCGAATTGGCTATACAAATTCATAAAGATGCGCTGCTATTAAGCCCTTATCTGAACTTAAAATTTGCCCTAATTTACGGTGGTATTGACTATCAAAAACAACTGGACAGTTTCAAATCCAGCGTAGATATTATTATCGGTACACCGGGGCGAATTATTGATTTTTACAAACAAAAAATTTTTTCATTAGAACATATTCAAGTGATGGTGCTTGATGAAGCCGACAGAATGTTTGACTTAGGTTTTATCAAAGACATTCATTTTTTGCTCAGACGGATGCCAGAACCACAAAAACGCTTAAGTTTGCTGTTTTCAGCCACTCTGTCTTACAAAGTGACTGAACTGGCTTATCAATATATGAATAATCCGGTAACGGTAAAAATCGAATCGGAAGAAGTCACCTCCACCGCCATCAAACAAATCGCATTTTGTCCGGCGAATGAACAAAAAATTCCTCTTTTATTGGGCGTATTAAAAAATTATCAGCCATCGCGCTGCATGATATTTGTTAATACCAAAAAATGTGCCGAACAACTGCATGGTTATTTAAACGCAAACGGTTATAAGGCGGCGATTTTAAGTGGCGATGTGGCACAAGAAAAACGGCAAAAATTATTGGCAGATTTTCAACATGATAAATTGAATTTGTTAATTGCAACAGATGTAGCGGCACGAGGGTTACATATTGCCGATGTTTCACATGTAATTAATTATGATTTACCACAAGAAGCGGAAGATTATGTTCATCGCATTGGCAGAACCGCACGCTTTGGCGCGACCGGCGAAGCCATCAGTTTTATCTGCGAAGAATATGCTTACTCTATGCCGGATATTGAAACTTATATTGAACAAAAAATTCCTGTTGCCGTAATTGATCCGAGTTGGTTAATGGAAGTCATAACCCCTGTTAAACGTACCCCCTCACCGTTTAAAAAATATGCCCCCGCAAAGCGACACCCAAAATCTGTTACTTAAATCTAGTCAAGTTTTTTACACATTCAATTTTAATAAATTCATTGAATGCGGCTAAAAAACGGCGTATTGTCACTATGTTAGAATTTGCTTATACATAAAACAATTCATAAAAAATCAGTTTAATTTCAAAAAGTTAGCTGATTAACATAGAGGACAGGCATGATGACTATCAAAAATATTAATAGACGACGTTTTCTACAAACCTCTGCTGTCGGACTGGCGGCTGGTATATTTCCCCACGCTTTATTTGCACAAACCAACAGCATCGAAACCATCAAAAGCACCGCCAATGCCGGATTTACGCCGGATGTGGAATTGGACATTACCGCGCTTAAAACCGCCGTACCGATTTTAAGCGGTGAAAAAACGCAGGTATCAAAATATGTGACGAAATTGCTGAAAGGGTCGCCCAATACGGTACAAAATTTAGGAGATACTTATTTAGGCGATCGCTTAAATTTACAGCACGGACAAAAAGTACGGGTACATTTTCATAACCAGCTTGGCGAAGCAAATATTATTCATTGGCACGGTCTGCATGTTCCTCAAAAAAGCGATGGGCATCCAATGTATGCAGTCAACTCCGGTGAATCTTATGTATATGAATTTGAAGTATTAAATCCAGCCGGAACCAGTTTTTATCATACGCATACACACGGTGCAACGGCGCGGCAAGTCTACCAAGGTTTAGCGGGTTTAATCACCGTTAGCGATGAGCATGAAAAAAAACTCGACTTACCACACGGTGAATTTGATATTCCGTTAGTCATTCAAGATCGCACTTTTGATCAAGACAATCAGCTCGTTTACGTTCGTTCGATGCAGGAAAAGATGTTTGGTTTTTTAGGGCATTCGATTTTGGTCAATGGGCAAGTAAATAAGGAGTTTTCTGTTAAATCAAGAGCTTATCGTTTTCGCGTCTTAAACGGCTCCAATTCACGCATTTATAAGCTTGGTTGGGATGACGGCACAGCGTTGACAGCCATCGGCACAGATGGACATTTGTTAGCCAAGCCTGAAACTAAACCCTATATTATGTTAGCACCGGGTGAACGGGTTGATTTGTGGCTAGATTTTAGCCATCGTGAATTGGGCGCACACTTAACGTTGTATAGTTTGGCTTATGAAGGTTTAATGCCTAGGATGTATAAGATGCAGCAGGGGCGCGGTAAAATGGGCATGAACGGCGGTATGGGAATGCGCATGGGGATGATGGCGGCGAATCATTTACTGCAAGGTTCACAGTTTATGATTGCACGTTTTAAGGTAACGGAAAAGGTTAGTGATTCACCTAAGTTACCTGCACAGTTGTCTACAATCGTGCGGTTAGACGATGCCGATGTGGATAATGTACATGCGCCAATTCCAATTGGTTTGTCGATGAATCACGCAAGTCCGCGTTTAAATGGTAAATCGTTTGCGATGGATAGGGTCGTAGAGATTGAAAAAGTGGCGTTGGGTTCACGCAAAAAAATTAAAATTTTCCATGAGCAAATGGGGGGGATGGGCATGGGCGGGATGATGAATATGGCGCATCCGATTCATCTACACGGTCAGCAATATCAAGTCGTGTCGCGTAGCAATGTCAGTATGAATGCAACGCATTATGCCAGCATTAAAGACGGTTTGTTAGATAATGGCTGGAAGGATACCGTGTTGGTGATGCCCGGCGAAGAGGTAGAAATTATTAAGCCGTTTGAGGATTATGGCGGCTTGTTTTTGTATCATTGCCATAATTTAGAACACGAAGACTTAGGCATGATGCGGCAGTTTTTTGTCAGTTGAGTTTTATATCCCGCT
>JACCEE010696621.1_pt1 | contig 14661 bp, 11 predicted proteins | sample 7449931 | NCBI WGS metagenome assembly JACCEE01 (sample SAMN15323457, study PRJNA562643) | freshwater metagenome | isolation source: river surface water | place: USA:Blue River Watershed | collected 2017-08-19 | reverse complement strand
TTTATTTTCAATAATTTACTTCAATATAAGCTTCAAATTCAATCACGCATTATTTATTTAATTACAAAAATGAGCATTCGACCTGACCTAAAAAGCATATTTTAGCTAATTAAGTTTACAGAGAATATTGCTCAATAACGGCAATTTCTTCAGCCGTTAAACCATATAAAACATAAACCATTTGATCAATTTCGCAATCGGTTTGATCAATTAAGGTTTTAATCTCCAAAGCTTGTTGTTTTTCACGATTAAATTCATTTTGCCATTGCCGAATGGTCTTTAAATCAAATTTTTTATTGAAATCCACTTTAGCTTTTTTCAATTCAGTTTTAAATTCATCCCAATTTAATTCATAATATTTGTGTAATTTAGTGCTGATTTTGACGGGTTTTAATTCAGCTTGAATAAAACTTATAAAAGCATTAACGTGTTGTTGCAAATTTTTATTCTGCTCTAGCATAATATCGGCTTTTTCGATAAGTAATATTTGAGTGATTTCGTTAGCGTAGATTATGGGAAATTTTTTTAATTCGCCTATTTTAAATTGTGGAAATAATTTTCTTTGCAATTTATCAAAAGTATGCAAAAACCAAAAGCTGATTAACTTTGAATTTAAAATAGTTAGTAAAAATTTGGGATTAATTTTAAAATCAAAAATCACCATGCTATTAATATCATTTAGATAATATTCATTGGTATAAATTGCCTCTATCATTTTTGGAAATGCCGATGGAATTTGTCTTACTAAAATTCTTTCCTTATCAAAAGGGACTGAAAAACGTGGTTCTGCAAGCCATTCGCCATAACTTAAATATTCTTTATTCCATGTTAAAGCATATCTTGATACATTTTTTCCAAATAAATATTTTTTAAACGTTGCATTTTGAATATCCGTTGAATGAAATATTCTATTTTTTATCATTTGTTCTGTTTGTTTAGGTTTTCCTTTACCTTTTTGGTAAGCTTTTAATCCAGTAGAAATCTGTGCAAAGTTATCAAGCGTTTTAGCATTTATTTGAATTTTATTTATAATACTATATTTAATTTCGATATTACTAAAATTAATATTTATAATATTTTTATAGGTATTAAAAAAAGTTTCTTTTTTCAATTTTTTAAAAACATTAATTTGATTTTCAACAAATTCTCCTAACATTATAGAATCGTTAAACATTTTTTTAAAAATTAATATACAGGTATTAACATTAGCATCCACAAAAACTTTTTCAGGTAAATTGACAATATAAGTCTCTGCCGTTTCATTTAAGATAAACTTTCTAAAATCCTCAAAACTGTCAATTGTCATCCAATTTTTAGGAATAATATTTCCAATATAACCATTTTGGTTTGCTAAAAAATAATCTCTTTCTATAAAAAGAGCATATGTGTTAATTTGATAAACAGATAATTTGTATTTATTATAATAATACTGTTTTAAATTATTTGAAAAATTTTCATTTCTAGCAAAAACATATGGCGGATTCCCAATAATGACATCAAAACCACCATGTTGCATAATTGCCGGAAATTCATTTTGCCACACAAACGCTTTTTTGCCAGCAATTTCTTGATCATCAATTAACGAATTACCACATTTAATCGTATCATCTAAATAAGTTAATTCTTGGTCTCTTGAAGCGGTTTTAATCCATAAACTCAATTTGGTAATTTCAATACTTTCTTCATTTAAATCCACGCCAAATAAATTATTTTGTAAAATAGCTTTGGTTAATTTATCCTTTTCGGCATCTAAATTAAATTGTGTAGAACCAGCTGGATATAACAAATTGATTAAAGTATGATTAATACGTTGTGCTTCTGCATATAAAAAATCAAAAGCCTGATTTAAAAAAGCTCCAGAACCACAAGCTGGGTCTAATACTTTGATTTCAGATACAATTTTTTTGTAATTTTGATAAAATTCAATATGTTTTTGAATATTAGCATTACAATCAAAATGCCCTTTATTTTTTCCCTTAGTAACTAATTTTATTGAATGAAAATCCGCCTCAATTAATTCCGGTAATTGCGCTTCATTTAATTCCATTCGTCGATCTTTTAACCAACCGCCAATTGCTTGTTGAACAATATAACCAGTGATATAATCTGGCGTGTAATAAATGCCATCTTTCTTACGTTTACTGGTTTTTTTATTAAACGCTTCCCCACGAATATCGGCTTTTAATGCTTCAATATCCGAAATAGATTGTTCAAAAATATGTCCTAAAATATTAACGCCTAAATCCGAAGCTAAATCATAATCAACTAATTTTAATACCGGTTCTAAAATCACATCGATAATCACTAAATTATCAAATTCTTTATCCTCAGCAAATAGACCGCCATTAAATTTATTAATATTCAGTGGCGGATAACCTTCATTAATCGCGGTAAATACAAATTTTAATCGACTGATTAATTTATCTTTAGCAAAATTAAATTTATCCTCTTTACAAAATTTAATTAAATTGCGTAAAGTATAACTTTCAATAAGATGATAATCTTCACAAAAATGAATAAAAATGATTCGATCTAATAATTTTTGGGTTTTATTTAATAAAATTAACGGATCAATAGTGGGATTATAGTTTTTTAATTGATTAAAAAAATCAAAACGCGCTTGTTTATAATCGAGATAAAATTTTTGACTAATGGTTAATTCTTCAGCTTGTCGTTCTTGATACAGTTTATCGGTTAAACTATCGCCTTTTAAACTCATTAATCGATCTTTATGTAATAAAAGATAAAATGGTTTAAAATACTCTATTTTATCTATCATTAATAAATCAAAATGCTGATAACGAGTGCGATCTGTATGATAATACAATCGAATTTCTTTAAAATTAGAAACAATAACCCAACGACATTTTTCACCCATTCCATTAGCATAATCAAAAGCTTGTTGTATCGGCGTGCGATGATCATTTTTTCGATTTTGCGGTTTATCTAAATCGGTTTTTGCATTTTTTAATTCGATCACGACTCGAACATCAGCATTATTTTTTCCTTCGCCAATGCTAAAAAAACCTAATGCCCCATCGACTTTCTTTTGTTCAAAAGCATTTTGTTCAATTTCTAAAAACCATAGTCCGGTGTCTTTTTGATCGCTGTATTCCAAAATTTCTACAAAAATTTGTTGTAAAAAACTGGCTTTTAAGGATTCTTCTTTACCTTGAATAATTGCCTGATTTAAAATCGATTTTTTCCACGCACTTATACAAGCTAATTTTTGCTCTACATTCGCAATTTTAGCTAAATTCACCGATTGAAATTTAGTGCTTAAATATTTTTGACTAAATAAAGGTTTTTCAAATAGCATGGTATATTTTTCCTGTTTTTAATTCAGATTAGCCTTCACGAGTGACGCGCAATACTTCATCTAAACTAGTGCCGCCAAATCGCACTTGTTCAAAACCATTTTCTCGAATCGATACGGTTTGCATTCTGGCTAAACGTTCCAATTCATTAATATTGGCTTGCGCATGAATTGCCTCGCGTAAATCATGATCAATTTGTACTAATTCATAAATGCCCATTCGCCCTTGATAACCACTGTAATGACAAGCGGCACAGCCTTTAGGACGATATAAAGTTAATGGTTGTGAAGCCTCAAATCCCATGATTTCGGCTTCATGTATTTCGGCGGCATAAGGTTGACGACATTTAGGACACAATTTACGCACCAATCGTTGGGCTAATATGCCTAATAAACTAGAGGTTAATAAAAACGGCTCTACACCCATATCGACTAAGCGCGTGATTGCGCCGATTGCGCTGTTGGTATGTAAAGTCGATAACACCAAGTGACCGGTTAAACTCGCTTGTACTGCAATTTGCGCAGTTTCGCCGTCACGAATTTCTCCAATCATTACAATATCAGGGTCTTGACGTAAAATCGCTCGCAATCCCCGCGCAAAACTCATTTCAATTTTGGCATTGACGGCGGTTTGACTAATGCCATCTAAATGATATTCCACTGGGTCTTCGACGGTCATAATGCTACGACTGGTTTGATTTAACATCGTTAAACCCGCGTATAAAGTGGTGGTTTTTCCAGAGCCGGTAGGTCCAGTGACCAAAATAATGCCATGCGGAAATTTTAATAATTCCGCAAAACGTTGTTGATCACGCGCCGGCATTCCCATTTTAGCTAAATCCATTTGTCCGGCTTGTTTATCTAATAAACGAATCACCACCCGTTCACCATGACCACTAGGCAAAGTTGATACGCGTAAATCAATCGCATGACCGGCAATTTTTAATGAAATCCGTCCATCTTGCGGTAAACGTTTTTCCGCAATATCTAATTTCGCCATCACTTTAATGCGAGAAACCACTAAAGAAGCTAAGGCTTTTTGTAAACTTAATACTTCGCGTAACATGCCATCGACTCGAAATCGCACGCGCAATCGTTCTTCAAAAGGTTCGATATGAATATCCGAAGCTTTTTCTTTAATAGATTCGGTTAACATGGCATTAATTAAACGAATAATCGGCGCGTCATCAGCACTATCCATTAAATCTTCAGTTTCCGGAACTAATTCGGATAATTGGGCTAATTGTTCATCATCAATTTCTTCCATTTCTTGCATAGTGCTGGAAGAACCACTTTGATAAATCTTTTGTAATTGAATATTAAATTCATCGTGATTCACTTCGACAATTTGAATCGCACGATTCACATGCCTTCTCGCTTCATTAATTGCCGATAAAGGCGTTTGTTCATGTACCCATAATTGATAACCGGTTTCATCGCTGTGATGCAACAATACGCCTTGAGTTTTAGAAAAAAAGAACGGTAATATCATCGTTTAATGTGGAATTGGTAATTTTGGATTTAAGGGTAAAGTTTGGTTTTGTGGAATTTGATAACGTTCAGTTTCGGGATGTAATAATTTATAATGATCATTAAATAATTGTTGTTCTTTATTCACTGCATCACGCGCTTTATTAGTAACCGCATTACCATTTTGCAATCCTACAATCGTCGGCTTAATAAAGACCATTAAAGTGCGTTTAGTAGTCGTGGTTTTTTGGGTTCTAAATAACATCCCCAAATAGGGAATATCACCTAATACAGGAACAGAATCGACACCATCATTGGTTTGATCATTCATTAATCCACCTAATGCCAACATGCTGCCATCAGCAACCACAACATTGGATTTCATAGAGCGTTTAGTGGTGGTAATTCCATTAGAATTGGACGTATCTTTTACCGCTGAAATTTCTTGGCTAATTTCTAAAGTAATTACGCCGCCTTGGTTAATTTGTGGTTTGACTTTTAAAATTAAACCGACATCTTGACGATTAACCGTCGTAAATGGATTAGTGACCGTTCCCCCCGTAGGTTGACTATAAGAACCGGTAACAAAAGGCACGTTTTCCCCTACTACCATTTCGGCTTCTTTATTATCTAAAGTCAAAATGCGCGGGGCTGATAAAATATTAACATCTGAATCGGTTTTTATTGCATTTAAAATAATCGATATATCGCCTTTACTAATTAAAGTCGAAAATCCACCGGTTAATAAAGCTTTACTCACATCAGTATTAGCTAAACTACCAATCGCACTTAAAACGCCATTATTGGTGAATCTACTAGCCGCACCGCCACTATTTCCAGCAACGCCCCATTCTATGCCTAATTTTTGTCCTTTATCCATTGAAATTTCAGCAATAATCGCTTCAATCATCACTTGTAATCTAGGAATATCGAGTTCTTTTAATAAAGATAATATCGATTGATAATTTTGCGTATCCGCCGAAATAATTAACGAATTGGTGGATTCATCAGCAATAATATTATTGCCCATATAAGTAGCTGTTGTACTATTCGTATTTGTCATTACATTTCCATTCGTAGAATTATTAATAGGAACAGATGATGACGGATTATTAGAGGAAATACTATTTGAATTATTATTGCTTTGACGATTAATAATTCGATCTAAAATCGGTGCTAAATCTACCGCTTTCGCATATTTTAAAGAAATAACATGATGCGTATCTCGATTCGCAACAGATTTATCTAATTGTTTAATCATTTTAACAAATCGTTCTCGCTCCGATTCATTACCACTAATGATAATACTATTACTGCGTTTATCCGCTGTAATAACGGCACTGGTTTCGGTTTTTCGCGGTTGAGTTTCTTTTAATACGCGCACAATTTCTTCAGCATTAGCTTGCGATAAAAGCACCACTTCATCTTGATCAGAACTCGGTCTATCCATCGTTTCAATAATACTTAATAAACGGCGAATATTTTTTTCGCTATCTGAAATCACTAATAAATTATTATCTACATATGCTTGTAAATAAGCATCTCTTGGCATTAAAGGACGTAATACCGGAACTAATTGAGTCGCTGAAACATTATTCATTTTAATAATGCGCGTAATTTGTTCTGCACTACTATGATTAATCCGTGAAGAATCCGGATTTTGTTTCGCTTCTTCTAAAGGAACAATTTTAATCACATCGCCTTGTTCAATCGCAATATAATTATGCGTACGCAATGCATCTAAAAAAACATCGTATAACGAATCTTTACGCAAAGGCGAAGCCGAAATAATGGTAATTTTGCCATTCACTCGCGGATCAATTAAAAAGTTTTTCCCCGTTGCTTTACTCATTGCGGAAATAACTGCACGAATATCCTCGTTTTGAAAATTTAAAGTGACACCTTTATCAGTTGGATTATTTATTGCTGGCGTTACCGCTAATGGACTCGAAATTGGCGTTAAAGCGGCGGTTAATATCCACAAATGAATACAAGCCCAATGGCGAATAGAATATTTTGGTATGAACATGAAATCGTTTACATTGAAGGTCAACAGATAGAGTCAAATTGCATTTCAAATCGACATTAATAAAGGGAATGAATTTGAAATCAAAGACTCGGTGAATACTATAGCGGTTTCAATTTCAATTATCTGTTTTCAATTTTTAATAAAAGTGAAAAAGCTAATTATTTTTGAATCCATAACAAAACCTTCCATATTGATTAAAATCTGGAAGGTTTATTTTTATGATAAGGAGAAAATTAAAGGATTAACAACACGATTCAAATTTGATTATTCGGCTATTCAATTATGAATACCTAATCATCCTCTTTCATCAATAGAAAGATTAAATCGCCGCTTTAATTCTAGCAATTGCATTAACTAAATTATCCATGCTGGTAGCAATTGAAATCCGAATATGTCCGGGACAACCAAAAGCGGATCCCGGAACTAAAGCCACTCCCGCTTTTTCAATTAAAAATTCAGCAAAATCCAAATCATTTTCTATGCCTAATCGAGTTAATAATTTTTCGACATTAGGAAAAACATAAAAAGTACCATCAGTCGCAATACATTCAATCCCTTCAATTTGATTTAATAATTCCACCACTACATCATGACGTTGTTTAAACGCAATCATCATTTCATCAATACAACTTTGATCGCCATTTAATGCGGATTCAGCGGCGACTTGTGAAATGGAGGTAGGATTAGAAGTGCTTTGAGATTGCACTTTACTCATGGCTTCAATTAATTCAAGATTACCAGCGGCATATCCAATTCGCCATCCGGTCATTGAATAGGCTTTAGAAACGCCATTTAAAACCATTGTCCGATCATATAATTCAGGCGCGACATTTAAAATATTCACAAAACTGCCTTTTTGCCACACAATATGTTCATACATATCATCGGTCGCAATAATGATATTCGGAAACGATTTTAAAACGTCAGCTAATGCAGCTAATTCGGTCGCGGAATAAGTCATTCCTGTGGGATTCGATGGACTATTAATCACAAATAAGCGGGTTTTTGGCGTAATCGCTGCACGCAATTGTTCTGCGGTAATTTTAAATTGCTGATCTTGTCCAGCCTCCACAATCACCGGCACCCCGTCGGCTAATAACACTATATCAGGATAGGATACCCAATAAGGCGCGGGAATAATCACTTCATCGCCATGATTTAATAAGGCTTGGGTCAAATTAAAAAAGCTTTGTTTGCCACCAGATGACACTAAAATTTGTTTAGCTTGATAAGTTAACCCATTATCACGTTGAAATTTAGCCACAATCGCTTTGCGCAAACTTAAAGTCCCTTCGACAGCGGTATATTTAGTAAATCCTTGATTAATCGCTTGAATCGCCGCGGCTTTAATCGATTGTGGTGTATCAAAATCCGGTTCACCTACTCCCAAACCAATAATATCCTTACCCTCAGCACGCATTTGTGCGGCGCGTGCTGTAATTTGTAAAGTGGGCGAAGGTTTAACTGCATTGACACGGTCTGCAAGGATAACACTCATAAAAACTCCTCATTTAACGATAAAAATAATAGCGTATTATAACCGATGTCGTTTTTTGCCTTCAGTAATTCATTCACGAAGTAATTATAACGATAGTTAAATAAGGTTTGCATTAAGCCTAAGCTTAGTTATCATGCGATTTTTTATTCTCAACCTTAGACTCAAACATGACTCTGTTATCGTCGCAAACGTGGATTCTGATTAATTTACTTTCCGGTTTATTATTCACCTTAGGATTTGCTCCTTTTCATTATTCGCCATTAGCTATTGTTTCCTTAGCGATTCTTTTTAGTTCATGGTTATCTATATCACCAAAAAAAGCTTTTATTTATGGATATAGTTATGGATTTGGGGTATTTGGCTTAGGAATTAGCTGGGCATTTGTGAGTATTTATTTTTATGGACAAACGCATTTTTTAATTGCGGCTTTATTAACAATTGGATTGGTAGGATTTTTTGCTTTATTTCCAGCAATTGCAGCTTATATTACGGTATGGTTAGCCAAAAAAAATCCATTGAGTTTATTGATTTTAGCTCCAATTATTTGGATAGAAATTGAATATCTACGGGGAGAATGGTTTTTAAATGGATTTCCTTGGTTACAAATTGCTTATAGTCAAATTGATACGGTATATATTGGATTTATGCCGATTTTGGGGGTTTATGGCAGTGGTTTTTTAATTGCGATAACAGCTAGTTTAATCAGTTATTTAGTCTATTATCGACGACAGTATCTAATCTTTGCGAATATCATTAGTTTAATTTTAGTGATCGGAGCTTTATTAGCTAAAATTGAATGGACATATCCGTTAGAAAATAAACCGATTACCGCAACCTTAATTCAAGGCAATATTAGTCAAGAAGATAAATGGCGACCGGAATCTTTTTTAATGACTTTATTCACTTATCAGCAATTAACTTATTTAAATTGGCGGTCAGATTTAATTATTTGGCCCGAAACCTCAATTCCAACGGCAAAATTTAAAGTAGATGTGCCTTTTTTACAACCTTTAGCCCAAAAAGCGAGAGAATATCATAGTAATGTTTTAGTCAGTTTAATTGATTATCAACCAGAAACCAATCGTTTATATAATGCGGCTTTTTTATTAGGTAATAATAGCGGTCTTTATCATAAACAACATTTATTACCTTTTGGGGAATATTTACCTTTACAACCTTTATCGGGGTGGATATTAAAGGCGACAGGAATGCGGTTAGATGATTTTGATTCTGGTGAACTCAATCAAGCTTTATTACATGCGGCGGATTATAGTTTTGGCACTTCTATTTGTTATGAAGATGCTTTTGGCGAGCAATCGATTCGAGATTTAAATAAAAAAGCTTTTTTAGTGAATTTAACTAATGATGCTTGGTTTGGCATTTCTTTAGAACCCTATCAACATTTACAAATGGCACAAATGCGGGCTGTTGAAACCGGTCGTTATCTATTAAGATCAACCAATACCGGTTTAAGCGCAATTATTGCGCCAAATGGCAAAATTTTATCTCAAACGGAATTATTTACTACCGCGACATTAACCGGAAAGATTTTGCCAATGACCGGATTAACTCCATATGCAAAAATCGGCAATTTACCGATTATTCTCTTTATCTTTTTATTAGGAATAACTGAGCTAATTCGACGGTATTTCTGCTTTAATTAAATTCCCTATTTTAATTAATCATCGAGTTTATCGTATTTGAACATTTGCTGTTATAATAAAAAATCTCTATTTTTCATTTCATTCTATTTCGGAGCTTTCTTTGAAAACCCTGTTAGTCACCGGCGGTGCCGGATTTATTGGTGCTAATTTTGTGCATTACCAAATTCAAACCACAGAACATCGAATTATCAACGTGGATAAACTGACATACGCCGGTAATTTGGAAAATTTAGCCAGTTTAAATCAAAATCCGCGACATATTTTTGTGCGTGGAGATATTGGCGATCGCAGTTTGATCAATCAATTATTAGAACAATATCAACCCGATGCGATCATCAATTTCGCCGCCGAAAGCCACGTTGACCGTTCTATTCACGGACCCGAAGATTTTATCCAAACCAACGTGTTAGGCACTTTTCACTTATTAGATTCCACTCGTGCTTATTGGCGGGGTTTAGCTGCTGCACGTCAAGCGGAATTTCGCTTTTTACATGTTTCTACTGACGAAGTTTATGGATCTTTAGAACTCAGCGATCCAGCATTTACCGAAACTCATCCCTACGCGCCAAACAGTCCTTATTCCGCCTCTAAAGCGGCTTCCGATCATTTAGTACGCGCGTATCATCATACTTACGGTTTGCCTACTTTAACCACCAATTGCTCTAATAATTACGGTCCTTATCAGTTTCCAGAAAAACTCATTCCCTTATTAATTAAAAATGCCTTACAAGGCAAAGCGTTACCGATTTATGGTGATGGCAAAAACATTCGGGATTGGTTATATGTCGAAGATCATTGTTCAGCGATTCACACTGTTTTGACTCGTGGACAAGTGGGCGAAGTGTATAACATTGGTGGTAATCACGAAAAAACCAATTTGGAAATCGTACATACCGTCTGCGCAATTTTAGATGAGTTGCGTCCTGAAGCTGCGCCGCATCATCGCTTGATTACCTATGTTAGAGATCGTCCGGGTCATGATCGCCGTTATGCGATTGATGCCAGCAAAATTGCCCAAGATTTAGACTGGCAACCGGCTTATACTTTTGAAAGCGGCATTCGTCAAACCATAAATTGGTATTTAACCCATAGCGAATGGGTTGAGCATGTCAGTAGTGGTCAATATCAACAATGGATTCAACAAAATTATGGAGTACGTTCATGAATCGTAAAGGAATTATTTTAGCCGGCGGTTCTGGCACTCGTTTATATCCGGTCACTAAAGCGGTTTCAAAACAATTGTTACCAATTTATGATAAACCGATGATTTATTATCCTTTAAGCAGCTTAATGTTAGCGGGAATTCGCGATATTTTAATCATTTCTACGCCACAAGATTTGCCGTTGTTTCAAGCTTTGTTAGAAACTGGCGAACAATGGGGACTCAATCTCAGTTATGCTGCTCAACCTTCACCTGATGGTTTAGCGCAAGCCTTTATTATCGGACGCGATTTTATTGGCAATCATCCTAGTGCCTTGATTTTAGGTGATAATATTTTTCATGGTCATGATTTATCGCAATTATTGCTGTCGGCAACGCAGAAAAAAATGGGCGCGACCGTGTTTGCTTATCAAGTTCAAGACCCAGAACGTTATGGCGTTGTCGAATTCGACCCGCAATTGCGTGCTTTAAGTTTAGAAGAAAAACCTAAACACCCTAAATCCAATTATGCCGTGACTGGATTATATTTTTATGATCAACAAGTGGTCGATATTGCAGCAAATATCAAACCTTCTTGGCGCGGCGAATTAGAAATTACCGATGTCAATAAAAAATATTTGGAATATCAACAATTAGACGTATCCCTTATGGGACGCGGTTATGCGTGGTTAGATACCGGTACTCACGAATCTTTATTAGAAGCGTCGCAATTTGTTGAAGTTTTAGAACGTCGTCAAGGATTAAAAATCGCTTGTTTAGAAGAAATTGCCTGGCGCATGAATTACATCAATGATGAACAATTACATGCCTTAGCACAACCGTTAGCAAAAAACGGTTACGGGCAGTATTTATTTAAAATTTTAGCGCAAGGAATATCATGCAAATAATCGAAACTGCGATTGCCGATATTAAAGTTTTTATTCCCAAAATATGGGGAGATGATCGCGGCTATTTTTATGAAAGTTTTAATCAACAACTTTTTAATCAAGCGGTCGGAAGAGAAGTGATTTTTGTACAAGATAATCATTCATTATCTAAACGCGGCGTATTGCGCGGATTACATTATCAAATTCAACATACGCAAGGAAAATTAGTGCGAGTGATTGAAGGAGAAGTGTTTGATGTTGGCGTAGATTTACGCAAAAATTCTCCGACTTTTGGGCAATGGGTTGGCGAAATTTTATCCGCGGAGAATAAAAAACAATTATGGATTCCCGAGGGATTTGCACATGGTTTTATTGTTTTAAGTGAAACCGCGCAATTTTTATATAAAACTACCGATTATTATGCACCGAATTATGATCGTTGTATTATTTGGAATGATCCCACTTTAGCAATTAATTGGCAATTTTCAGGTCAACCTGAATTATCGGCAAAAGATCAAATGGGTAAATTATTTGTTGAGGCGGATATTTTTAATTAAGTAGAAATACTTAAGTTATCAGATATTCCCATTTTAAAATCCCCCAACCCTCCTTTAATAAAGAGGGTTAGGGGGATTTAACAATACCCGATAATTTTCGATTAATTACTTATAGGATATGCTAACAGAAATTTTATTCAAAAATCATTTTTGATAAAAGATTATTGTGTAATTAGAAAAATTATTAGAAATACTATTGCGACTCATTTTTCATCTAATTTAATTGAGCTGTATTAACGAATCATCTTTAAAGAGGAATAAACGATGTTAAAAATATTGAGTCTGGGATTACTAATGCTCATTTTTAGTCACACAGTAACCGCGACAGCTTATTCGTGGAATCTTTCACGCGCGATGATGAGTGGCACTAAGCACAATCCAAAAGGAGCTTGGGCGTTTATGCAAAGTATTTCTAATACCAATAATCCGGCGAGTTATAGATTATTGCCGGAGTATTATTCACCGTGTTTTGTGCAAGTACCCGCGATGAATTGTTGGCGAAATACGGACAACAACGGTGTATATCCTGTGGTCGGAGTTACGAAAAAAACTTCGAATTGGCGCGGAAATATTATTCAAAAAGGAATGCCCTATTTACATCCTGCTGTTGATGTTCCGGTCGTTATTCGATGGACTAGCCCAATTAATGGTACAGTAAATGTCATGGGTGTAGTGATAACGATCGATCCATATGGCGGTGAAGTTAATTGGACAGTTAGAAATACCAGTGGCGATAATATTGAAACAGGTCATTTAGGTCGAAGACAAAATCATAGTTTTTTAATTCCAAAATTGAGTATCAAAAAAGGAGAAGCCCTTTATTTTGTAATAGATGATAGAATGAATAGCAATAATTATAATGATTCATGTCAATTAGATTTAATAATAACTAGTGAATAATCCGGTTTATTTGAGATAGAGCAGTTTGACTCAAGAAATAAAAGAATCGAATGTTCTGCGTCCTGAATTTTATTTTTGAGCCTATCTTGCCAATTGAATTTGCAATTACAGATAATGCTCTGGTTGTTTGGTAGCTAACGATAATAATCGATTTGTTCAGTTAGCGAACTCAATCAACAATATTTTTGACCTTTTTATTGTTAGGAAATTTATTATGCCATTAACTCGCAGAAATTTTATGATGTATAGCAGCTTATTAGCTGGCAGCACGTTAATAGAATCCACCTCAGTCGCGCAAGCTGGATCAAATCCAACCCCAATTAATTTTGCTTTATCCAATACCTTACCGATTGACGGCGTTTTTGTTTTATCTGCATTACCCTATGCTGATAATGTTTTAGAACCGGTGATCACAGCAAATACCCTTAGTTTTCATTATGGAAAACATCATCAAGGCTACCTTAATAACCTTAATGCTTTATTGGCTTTACCGGAAAATCAGCGTTACGTCGGTAAATCGTTAGAGCAGATCATTCAAATCTCCACCAAACGTAAGAAAGATGTAGCCATTTTTACCAATGCGGCTCAAGCTTTTAACCATACTTTTTATTGGGAAAGTTTGCGTGCGTATAGCGGCGATACTAGCGATACCCCTATGCCCGAAGGACGTTTATTGGCAAAATTGAATGCCGCTTTTGGTGATTATGAGACTTTTAAAGCGGCATTATTGGCGGCGGCTGTAGGAAAACTAGGCAGTGGCTGGGTTTGGTTAGTGCAGGATAACTCTGTTTTAAAAATTGTTACGACCAGTAATGCGGATACCGCTTTTATCAGCGGCGTAAAACCTTTGCTTGTGATTGATGTATGGGAACACGCTTATTATTTAGATTGGCAAAATCGGCGCAAAGATCATGTCAGCGCGGTGATTGCTAAATTGCTCAATTGGGAAAAAATTACCGCCCGATTTAATCAAATTTGATCCTATAATTACCTGCCTTTTTTAACACTGGCTGTTACTATTTATTTTTACGATAAGATGTACTTATTTATCAGCGCATCTTATCGTATTTGCTAAACCTTTAAAAATCCCAATTCATAAACCAATGGCTGTAATTTTTCCGTTAATTGTTGATAAGATTTTTCAAAATAATTAAAATCGGTGAATTTAAAATTTTCATTTTGATTACGTTTTTTTAACG
>JACCEE011702203.1_pt1 | contig 14663 bp, 15 predicted proteins | sample 7449931 | NCBI WGS metagenome assembly JACCEE01 (sample SAMN15323457, study PRJNA562643) | freshwater metagenome | isolation source: river surface water | place: USA:Blue River Watershed | collected 2017-08-19 | reverse complement strand
GGTGTGAATTCGCTCAATGTACCATCCGAAACAGTACCTTTCAACACGGTGAGTCTACTGGTTTTAATATCGACAGATGCCTCAATTTCAACATTTTCTTTAATCGGTTTTGCCAAACCGGCAAGCAAATTATTCTCGTTACTTAACAAGGCGGGCTTTTCAGGTCCTAAAAATGAGACTTTGTAAATATCATATCCACCATTACCATTAGGCTTTGCCGAAGAAACATAACCATGTTTTCCGTTTCCTGCCATAACGAAGAATCGTTCGTTTAATGATGTATTTACCGGATATCCAATATTTTCAGGCTCTGTCCATGTTCCATCGTCTTTCAGGCTAGATTTAAACACATCATACCCCCCCATGGTATTATGTCCGTTTGAACAAAAATAGAGTGTTTTTCCATCGGGATGCATAAACACATCAACCTCATCATATTCGGAATTTACAACTTTACCCAAATTTTTGATTTCACCCCATTTCCCTTTTTGATTTTTTGTACAATAATAAATATCCTTTTCTCCATAGTTTTCTTTCGTATAGGAATTGTCGGTACAAAAATAGAAGGTATTAAAATCAGGAGAAAACGATATTGCCGACTCTTGGTATGCTGAATTTATTTTCTTGAAAAATGGTTTTGGATCTTTCCATTTATCGCCCTTTTTCTCTGACATATAAATATCTCCACCATTTTCAGCACTATAGATATACATTTTTTGTCCATCTGGTGATAGATATAATGAGCCGTCATTCTTTTTCGTGTTTATCTGTTTTCCAACATTTACAGCAGCCTTCCATTCATCTTTATCTCTGACTGCCATGTAAATATCTTCATCATACTCATTTGTTTTATTTAGATCTTTCCCAACAGATCCTTCTCTTTTTGAAGTAAAATAAAGGGTTGTTTCGTCGGTTGTTATTAAAGGAGCATAATCGTGATATTTAGAATTAATACTCGTACCCATATTATCAACAAATGCTCGCACAGAATCGGTCATCAGTTGTTTGGCCGTTTTGCATTCGGCAATTCTTTTTTCAATCATTTTTTTCTGACGATTCAAATCCTCAGGCGATAATGCATTTTTATGTTTTGTGAATTCTTCTACTGCCTCATCAAATTTATATGCAACTTGATATGCTTCTCCCATTTTAAAATGAATATCGGGTGAAACATTAGATAACAGCTTTTGTGATTTCACAAAATATCGTAGAGCTTTACTCTGATCTGAGGTTTTTAAATAGCAATCTCCTATTTTATAGTTCAAAAAACCATTATCGGGATTAAAAATTTGTGCTTTTAAATAATATTCTAATGCAGTACCATAGAAGCCTTTGCCTTTTTCATAATATTTATCTCCATTATGAATATTCCGAACGGCATCTTTAAATGCGGCCTTTCTGCTCAAAAAGTTTTTTTTCGAGAAATCAACATTTGTCAGACTTCCTGATTGTGATATTGTTTGCCCTCCGGTTTTGGTTGTTGCTGATTGCGTTGTGCTTTTCTGTATCACTTTTGCAGAATCGGGCTTTTGACCGAAAATCACCGTCGAATGACAAAGTATTAGGGTAAGTACAAATATTAGTATATTTCGTTTCTTCATATCAATCATGTATTTTTCTCAAGTCAGGTTTTAATTATGGTTAGCTATTGTTTTTCACAATCTAACGTGTAAGGTTTTGCAGAACTATATCCCAATTCCACAGCTTTATTCCAATCGCTACATGCTTGAGTTGGTTTTCTCATTAATTCGTAAGTAGCACCTCTATTTACAAACGCTTCGGCATATTTGGGATCTAACTTTATAGCCTTGTCGAAAGCATCAATGGCTTCCTGAAACATTTTCAATTTCACTAAAGCATTTCCCAAATTATTATATGCAAAAGTATATTGAGGATTTATTTTTAACGCTTTCTTATAATCGATAACTGCTGCTTCATAATTTTTGTAATCATACAACACACTTCCGCGATTATTCAATGCGATGAAAAAAGAAGTATCGAGTTTAATTGCTTTATCGTAATACTTTAAAGCTTCTTCCAATTTACCTTGTTTATGCAAAATACTACCGATATTATCATAAACAAATGCAAGTTTGGAATCGATGCTTATTGTTTTTTTGTAATAATCTAAAGCGCCAGACAAATCGCCAAGCATTCTTTTCGCGCTTCCTATATCATTATAGGCATAAGCGTATTCCGGGTTCAACAAAATAGCCAACGAGTCATCAATAATGGTTTGTTTATATTTTTTCATCACAAAACAAGCCATTGCTCTGTTGTAATACACTTCGGCCGTTTTGTAACCATTTTTTAATGCCGCATCAAAATCTTGAATCGCGCCAATGGTATCATTCATTGAGAAACGAGCCAATCCCCTTCGAAAATATAATTTGTATTGAGTCGAATCGAAGGTTAATGCTTTTGAGAAATCGGCAGCAGAAGCTTTATAATCACCCGTTTCAAAACACACATTTGCTCTGTTGACATAAGCTTTTAAAAACGATGGTTTATACTTTATCGCATCAGTAAAATACGTGATTGCAAACTTATAATTTTTATCATTATATTCTTTAACGCCCTTATTGTATGCAAGTTCGGCTTCTTGATTTGATTCGACAACAATTGTTGCGCTAGTATCAATTTTTTCGGCAACTGTTTGAGACAAACCAACAAACGTAAAGCTTAAAAAACTTATTACAGCAAAAAAACGGGCTATTATTCTGTTACTTCTATTCATTCATATTCGATTTAAAAAACTTCGGCAGGTTTATATATCCAAAAGTATAAAAAATTATTTATGCTTTATAGTTTAAATTGTAAAAATAAAAACATTTTAAAACAGCTGTTCATTTCTTGTGCATATAAAACTTCGTTTTTAACATTCCGATTTCTCGAATTATTTACTTTTGCATTCTCATTTTTTGATATCAAATCTAATCGTTTATTGTTATGATTAAACAAACTCCCCTAACCCATTTACACAAAGCAATGGGTGCAAAAATGGCACCATTTGCCGGTTTCGAAATGCCTATTGAATATACTGGGATCAAGGACGAACACTTTACGGTTCGTGAAAAAGTAGGTATTTTCGATGTATCGCACATGGGCGCACTTTGGGTAACGGGTAAAAACGCATTAGCATTTCTTGAAAAAGTTACATCAAATGATGTTTCGGTATTAACTCCAGGCAAAGCTCAGTATTCTTGTTTCCCTAATGGCAAAGGTGGTATTGTTGACGATATTATCGTTTATAAATTTACCGATGAAAAATATCTGATTGTTGTAAACGCATCAAACACAGATAAAGACTTTGCATGGATACAACAGCACAAAATAGATGGTGTTGAACTCGAAAACAAATCACCCGAAACAGCTCAGATTGCAATACAAGGACCATTCGCTACGGCTGTAATGAAAAAGCTTTGCAATCTTCCTTTAGAAACCATGAAACCTTTTATGGTAACAGAAGGTAGCGTTGCTGGTTGTCCAAACATTATTATTGCAACAACAGGTTATACCGGATCGGGTGGTTATGAAATTTTGATTCCAAAACAAAACGCAGAAACCATTTGGAACTCACTTCTTGACGCAGGAAAGGAATTTGGATTGAAACCAATAGGATTGGGAGCTCGCGACACGCTTCGTCTTGAAATGGGATACAATCTCTACGGTAATGATATTAATGAAGAAACTTCGCCTATCGAAGCAGGACTTGGTTGGGTTACAAAACCAGCAAACAAGCCCGACTTAATCGACAGAGAAAGTATTCTAAATCAGTTGGAAAATGGAGTTTCAAAAAAACTTATTGGGTTCACGATGATTGACAAAGGTATTCCTCGTCATGATTACGAAATTTGCGATTCTACAGGCAATGTAATTGGAAAAGTAACATCAGGGTCAATTTCTCCTATGTCAAACATAGGTATCGGGATGGGCTATATTAATAAACCATATTATAATTTAGGAACAGAAATTTTTATATCAATCAGAGGCAAACTATTAAAAGCCATCGTAGTTAAACCGCCTTTTTATAAGAAACAATAATGACCAAACCAAGCATTGAAACCTGCTTATCTCCAGCACTGTTCGACTATTACTTGAACAAAGATGCAATCGTTGTTGTTATCGATATTTTACGAGCAACCTCTTCAATCTGTAATGCCTTTGCCAATGGCGTAAAAAGCATTATTCCGGTTGAAAATCGAGAAGAAGCACGATTGATGAAACAAAACGGATATATCGTTGCCGCTGAGCGTGATGGGTTTAAACTTGATTTTGCTGACTTTGGCAATTCACCGTTTAACTTTAGTAAAGAGCACGTTGAGGGGAAAGATATTGTATATTCCACAACAAATGGCACCCGAACAATTCACAAAGCAAGCTGCTGTCATGAAGTTATTATCGGCAGTTTTTTGAATGTATCGGCAATAGCCCAATATCTTAAAAATGAAAAACGAGATGTTGTTTTACTCTGTGCCGGATGGAAGAATAAATACAACATAGAAGACACCGTTTTTGCAGGTAACATCGCGCAAATGTTAATTCAATCGGCGGATTTCACAACGAAATGCGATGCTACCACAACAGCAATCGATATGTGGCAACGTTGGCAACATGACATTCGTGGATTAATTGAAAAAACCGCCCAGCGATGGCGGCTTCACGACAAAGGACTTGATGATTGTATCGATTTCTGTTTAACAACAGATATTACCACAATTGTACCTGTTTTCAAAACGGACAAAATCATTGCAATTCGTTGACATAAAACGACTAACAAAATATTTTAAAAATTCAAAGATAAAATAAGGCAATCATTTCGAAAATTTATTTTTTTTTCGCAAATTTGCATCCTTTCAAAAATGAATATTAATTTCTAATAAAAAGATGAAAAAACATAACTTTAATGCTGGACCATCTGAACTGAACGAAAGCGTTATACGCAGTACAGAAGAAGCCGTTAGAGACTTCAGTGGAACAGGATTGTCTTTATTGACAATTTCGCACCGTAGCAAAGAGTTTGTTGCAGTAATGGATAATGCCTGCAACTTAGTAAAAGAATTATTGAACGTACCATCCGGATACTCCGTTCTTTTCCTTCAAGGCGGTGCCAGCTTACAGTTTTGTATGCTACCTTATAATTTTCTTCAAACCAAAGCAGGTTACCTCAACACAGGAGTATGGGCATCAAAAGCACAAAAAGAAGCAAAACTTTTTGGAGATGTTGTAGAACTTGCATCATCAAAAGATAGAAACTTTGCATACATTCCTAAAGGATGGGAAGCTAATGTTCCTGCTGGTTTAGATTATGTTCATATCACGACCAACAACACCATTTACGGAACTCAAATCAAAAACGATCCATCGGTTAACACATGGTTAGCTGCTGATATGTCATCTGATATATTATGCCGTCCAATCGATGTTTCTAAATACGGAATTATCTATGCTGGTGCTCAAAAAAACATTGGAACATCAGGAGCTACTCTCGTAATCGTAAAAGACGAACTATTAGGAAAAGTAACTCGCCCAATTCCAACAATTTTGAATTACAAAACACACATCGAAAATGACTCGATGTTCAACACCCCAAGTACTGTAGCCGTTTACACCTGTTTAAAATCATTAGAATGGGTTAAAAGTATCGGAGGAATTTCTACAATCCAAAAATTAAACGATGAAAAAGCAAAAACACTTTACGGTGAAATCGACAGTAATCGTTTATTCAAAGGAACAGTAGAAGTTGCAGAAGATCGTTCATTGATGAATGTATGTTTCGTCATGAAAGATGAATATAAAGATTTAGAAGACGAATTTTTAAAATTTGCAAAAGCTCGTGGTTGCGAAGGATTAAAAGGTCATCGTAGCGTTGGTGGTTTCCGAGCATCAATATACAATGCTGTTACACTCGAAGATGTAAAAGCATTAACACAAGCGATGAAAGATTTTGACAAATCGAAATAAAAAATAAAAAAGGGAGCATTTGCTCCCTTTTTTATTTTTTTCACTAATTAATATTTGAATGGATTAATTTATCCATTACCTTTGTTTCCGAATAATACAATTCAGTATAAATGTTCAAATACTCCTCAAATATCACATCTTTTTGTTCATCATGCTCATGGTGCTCATCCCCCGTGGGAGGGGAACAATAGATATGTATATAACCTACGAGGTGACTTACTCAGACATTTATAATTCATAAAATTAGTTTAATCACACAAAATATTTTAAAATGAAAGTTTTAGTTGCAACCGACAAACCATTTGCAAAAGCTGCTATTAATGGAATTCGCGAAATAGTAGAAAAAGAAGGACATCAATTAGCATTATTGGAAAAATACAAAACACCTCAAGAATTAATAGATGCATGCGCTGACGCAGATGCAGTAATTATTCGCAGTGATTTAATTACTAAAGATGTTGTTGAAGCATCAAAAAACATGAAAATAGTAGTTCGTGCAGGTGCCGGTTATGACAATATAGACTTAGCTGCATGTACAGCAAAAAACATTGTTGCAATGAATACCCCCGGACAAAATGCGAATGCTGTTGCAGAACTCGTATTTGGAATGGCAGTACTAAACAATCGACACAATTTTGACGGAACAAGCGGCACAGAATTGAGAAACAAAAAAATTGGTATTCACGCTTATGGGAATGTCGGAAAAATCGTTGCTCAAATAGCAAAAGGCTTTGGCATGAAGGTTTATGCTTACGATCCATTTGTTGACAAAATCATCATTGAAAATGATGGTGTAAAAGCCATGAATTCAATTGAAGAATTATATGCAAAATGTCAATATATTTCGCTACACATTCCGGCAACAGCACAAACAAAAAATTCAATCGGTGAAAAACTATTAATGTCAATGCCAGAAGGAGCTACATTAATAAATACTGCACGCAGCGAAGTTATTAATGAAGCTGAATTATTAAAAGTAATGGAAAATCGCAAAGATTTTGCATACTTGAGCGACATTGCGCCAGCATGCAAAGCTGAATTTGAGGAAAAATATAAAGGACGTTATTTCTTTACACCTAAAAAACTTGGTGCTCAAACCGAAGAGGCAAACATCAATGCAGGCTTAGCAGCAGCTCATCAAATTGTAAACTTCTTTAAAACAGGAGACAAAACTTTTCAAGTTAATAAATAATATTTTTAAATATTAAATTGTAGTCCATGCCAGTATTAAAACCATTTAAAGGATATAGAGCGAACCCTGAGCTAGCAGACAAAGTAGCGTGTCGACCATATGATGTGCTTAGTTCCGAAGAAGCAAGAGAAGAAGCAAAAGGAAACCCCTACTCTTTTTTGCACGTCATAAAATCGGAGATTGATCTACCTGAAGGTATTGATATTCATACCCAACAAGTTTATGATAAGGCAATCGAAAACATGAAAAAATTCATTGCCGAAAAAACACTAATTCAAGACTCAAAACCTTGCTATTATGTGTATGCGCAAACCATGTTTGGAAAGACACAATATGGTATCGTTGGAGGTGCATCAATTGAGGATTATGAAAATAATCTCATAAAAAAACACGAACTTACTCGTCCCGACAAAGAAGAAGATCGCATGATTCATATCCGCGAGACAAACTTCAATGCAGAACCGGTATTTTTCGCTTTCCCCGACAATAAAGAACTCGACCTAATAATCGAAGATGTAACCCTTGTTGAACCCGAATTTGATTTTATTGCACCAGATGGCATTGGTCATCATTTATGGGTAATAGATAATGAAGCGAAAGTAGAACGAATCGAATATTTGTTTAAAAACGAAATTCCGTGTCTTTACGTAGCCGACGGTCATCACCGTACTGCAGCCGCAGCTCGTGTTGGTGCTGAAAAACGTGCAAAAAACCCAAAACACACTGGAAGTGAAGAGTATAACTTTTTCTTATCTGTAAATTTCCCAGCAAGTCAACTTCGCATTATAGACTATAATCGTTTATTAAAAGACATAAATGGACTTTCTGCTAATGAGTTAATCGAAAAATTAAAGGTTGGCTTTGATGTTGAATTAAAAGGCAGTGAAGAATATCGTCCTACAAAACTTCATAATTTCTCAATGTATCTTGAAGGACAATGGTATTCATTAACAGCAAAAGCAGGAACATTCGACGATAAAAATCCAATCGGTGTACTCGATGTAACAATTCTTACACAACAAGTATTAGATCCAATTATCAACATTGGAGACTTACGTACATCAAAACGTATTGATTTTGTTGGAGGAATCAGAGGTTTGGGTGAACTTAAAAAACGAGTTGATTCGGGTGAAATGAAATGTGCATTTGCATTATATCCAGTTTCAATGAAACAACTAATGGACATTGCAGATACAGGAAATATTATGCCACCTAAAACAACATGGTTTGAACCAAAATTACGCAGCGGCTTAGTACTTCATGAATTAGAATAACATTTTTAACATATATTTGTGCCATAGTAAGCCAAGTCTTACTATGGCATTTTTATTCACCATTAAAACAGTTGAAATGTCATACGCAGAAAATTACCAACAAATTCTTTCAGGAATCCCAACACATGTAACACTTATTGCCGTTTCGAAAACGCATTCAATAGAAGTTATTGAGCAAGTTTACAATATCGGTTGCAGACATTTTGGTGAAAACAAAGTTCAAGAAATGATTCTAAAACATCAATCATTACCCAAAGACATCCTATGGCATATGATTGGTCATTTGCAAACCAATAAAATAAAAAGTATTATCCCATTTGTGCACTTAATCCACTCGATCGATAGCTTAAAACTACTTTCCGAGATAAACAAAGAAGCGTCCAAAATCTCAAAAGTTCAAAATTGTCTTCTCCAAATCCACATAGCACAAGAAGAAACCAAATTTGGATTAACATATGATGAAATTACAGAACTACTCAAATCCGAAAAATTTCAAGAACTTAAAAACGTAAAGATAAATGGTTTAATGGGAATGGCTTCATTTACCGATGACACAACGATAGTCAAAAAAGAATTCCAACAACTCAAGCAATATTTTGATAATATTAAAGAATTTTATTTCAAAAATAATGCAACCTTTAATACTCTATCAATGGGAATGTCTGGCGATTTTAAAATTGCAATAGAAGAAGGTAGCAATATGATAAGAATAGGTACTACTATTTTTGGCAATAGAAATTATTCCAACATATAGATTAATTCTTGTATTAAATTTCTTTTAGAATCATTAAATAGAGGCAAATTCGTTCTTAATTTTTCAGCTATATCTTTTTTCTTTTTATCGTCAATATTGACCAAGGATTCTTCAATAACAGAAAAACATTCGATTGAAGTTTCTAAATCAGCAACAATAATCATATCAACAAAAACATCTATTGAATTTTCAAAACTTAAACCAGTTTGCCAACAAATTGAAATTAAATCTTTCTTTATTGCTAGATACTTCGGTTTCTGAATCACTTCAATCAGTTTCTTTTCAAAACGTGGATCTTTAATCGAAATAAATAAATCAATTAACGTTTTTTTTACTTCATGATTCGAAGTTGTTATAAATAAATCAAATAACGTATCTATAATTTCATAATAAGCCGAATTTGATATATTCTTTATCGTCTCAATAATAATCGAGACGTCACCTGAAAACAATTTATTCTTTATATCCTGAATATTTTTTTCTAAATCTTGCATTATACTTTGTTTGATATAAAAATATATTTATATATTTGAAACGGTAAAGTTAGCAATAACTTCGCTTTAGTTTATAAATAAAATACAAAAAGAGCTGTTTCAAAAAAAAACTTTTGGAAATAAAAAAAAATGTAGTATTTTTACTTTCATCAACTAATTAAGAAAAGATTTATCACTTAAATTAACAATTAAATAATTATGAGCGTTAGGTTATTAAATTTAAAAACAATTCGTTTTATTGCATTAGCAGGTTTAACTTCATTGCTAGTGGGATGTAACTCAAACGGAAGCGGTTCTGATTCTGATGACACAATTTCGGTTGATAACGAAACTCTACAAAAAGAAAAAATATTAGCTGACGCTAAAAAAGTGATGTATTCACTTCCTTCGCCAATAGAAACTGCAATGTTAATAAAACGAGCAGGAGCCAAATACAATGAAGATTTGTTAAATCCGACGACAAATGCGCCAAATTATACAAGCAATAAAAGTATGTCTTTAGCCATGGGCGTATATGGTGCTGATTTAAGTTATGCTTCAATCTTCGACCAAACACAAACAGTTATGAAGTATATGGCTACAAGTAAAAAATTAGCAGATGCTTTAGGCCTTTTAAGTTCTATAGATCAATCGATTATCAAGAGAATGGAAAACAACGTAAATGATCGTGATTCAATTATTCGTATCATTTCTGAAACATTTATGAATTCAAACTCGTCTTTAAAGGAAGATAATCGTCCTGCTTTAGCAGCTTTAATATTAACAGGAGGATGGATTGAAGGACTTTATATCGCAACATCAGTTACAAAAAGTACAAAAGATAAAGAATTAATTGAACGAATTGTAGATCAAAGATTATCATTTAACGAAATGACAAAATTACTAGAATCAAATAGTGATAATCCTGATTGCGCTCAAGTTTTAGCAAGTTTAGCACCTGTGAAAGCAGCATTTGATGCAATAAAAGTACAAACATCAGAAATAGTACCTGTTACAGATAAAAACTCAAAAATAACAACTTTAAAAGCGACTTCTAAAATCCAAATTACAGAAGAACAATTTAAAAAGTTAAAAGAAGAGACTCTAAAACTAAGAACAGCAATTATTAAATAATTAAAAATATTTAACAACGAAGAATTATGAAAAGGATCTGGTCAATTATATTGTTGGTATCTGCAATCGCTATAACATCAACAACTACATCATATGCTCAATGTAAAAATTTTGCGAAAGGTGTTTGCAAACCCCAGCTTGACCCATATATTCATGATGGTATCTATAATGCTACAGAACTTTCAGAAGGAGAATCTGCAGAATTATTCAAAACATTCTATTCAGGTCAAGAATATCGTATAGCAATTTGTGGTGATGCTTCATTACCTCCTATTGAGTTTCAAATTCTAGATGCAGACAGAAATGTCTTATTTAGTAACAAAGAAGCAAATTATGCAAAAGTTTGGGATTTTAAACTTGAAGCTAGTCAACAATTAATCGTTTCAATTCAAGTAACAACAAATGATGATAAAGCATCAGACCAAGTTGCAAGAGGTTGTGTTGCTGTTTTGATTGGATTCTTAAATACAGATAAATGATTTTCATAACTGAATGATAAAAGAGAAAAGCCCTTTTGAAAAATCAAAAGGGCTTTTCTCTTTTATCATATTTTATATCTATAGAATACTAATTAAAGATAAAAAAATATCGGTTAATCGAGGTTCAGCTAATGCCGCTTGCAATTGAACATCTTCATGTGTGGTTTTTTCATTTACTGCGTCAGCACTCTCGTTTGTTATTACAGATATTCCAAACACTTTTATTCCCATATGATGAGCAATAATAACCTCAGGAACGGTTGACATGCCTGTTGCATCAGCACCAAATATTCGAAACATTTTATACTCGGCAGGTGTCTCTAAGGTTGGACCACTACTACCAATATAAACTCCAACATGGACAGGGATTTTCTTCTCTTTGGTAAATAAAAGAGCTTTTTCGATTATCTGCTTATCATAGACTTGAGACATGTCTGGAAATCGTACACCCAAAGAATCGATATTTTTACCTCTTAATGGATTTACTGGAAAAAAATTAATGTGATCTGAAATTATCATTAAATCCCCAACCTTATATTGAGGATTCAAACCACCAGCAGCATTTGATACAAAGAGATATTGTATACCTAAGAGCTTCATAACTCTAATGGGGAAAACAATACGATCCATTTCATATCCTTCATAATAATGGAATCGACCTTGCATTGCAACAACAGGTACTCGTTTTATTGTTCCAAATATTAGATTTCCACTATGCCCCTCAACGGTTGCAACAGGAAATGACGGTATTTCATTATATGGGATTTTTAATAAAACATCGATTTTATCAACTAAACCACCAAGTCCACTACCCAATACAATACCAAACTTAGGTTCTATGTCAATTTTGCTTTTTAAGAATTCGGCAGCGTTTATATATTCTTTCATCATAAAAAAAGGAATCTATTTATTTAGATTCCTTAAAGTTAATTACTTTTAAAACTTAATCATTAACATATTTCTTTATTTTTTTCTCACCAATCCAAACGACTTCATTTGTTTCTAGATTGGTTAATTCTAAATTGACTTGATAATAAACGATTTTTTCTTTTTTATATGAATCAACAATTGAATTTATTGATCCCTGTAATATAAAATCTGCACCTATTTCTTTACCCCATTTCTTTACAGTCTCTTGAGACGCAAACTGTTGTTGATCTGCTCTTTCAGCTCGTAAAGCTTCTCTGTTTTCGCCAGCCTGTATTAATCTAATTTTACCGGATTTAATAAAAGATCTTTCTAAATCCTTGATAAAGGTTTCGGTATTTATATGTTCATGGCTATCGTTTTTAACGAGCCCAACAACAACAGCAGGTCGGTTACCTGACTTCGCTTGCATAAAATCTGTCAACCAACGTTCACCTAAAATTTGTTCAATCAAAGCTTCTGCTGTTAATCGAGAATCAGAATCATTCCAACGACCACTTAAATCAACAGTTTGATCAGTACTAATCCTTTTCACATCACGTTGTGAAGTACAAGCCGAAAATCCAACGACTAGATTGAAAAGAACAAATAAGCCTAAAATATTTTTCATATATTCTAATTTTAAATTTTTACTAAAATTACAAATTTACTTCCAATATTAATGCCAAACATTGCACAAAGTATTATTAAAAGCAACAAAAGATATTTATTATTTACAAAAACAGCAAAAAGTTTAGTTTGGCATTTTTTATATTAATTCAGATTTATGTATATTTGCTATAACCAAAGAGTTTTATTAAAATGACAGAATCTACTATTGAACAATTACATATAGACTGGAGTGGTAAAGTAATTTTAGTTGCAGAAGATGAAGTTTTCAATTATAAATTGATTGAAAAAACACTTCGTAAAACAGGTGCAAAAATATTATGGGCAGAAAATGGCAAAGAAGTCATTAAAATATGTGAAGACCCGAACAATAAAATAGATCTAATACTCATGGATATTAAAATGCCTGTTATTAATGGGTTTGATGCATCAGAAAGAATCAAAGAAATGAGAAATGATTTACCAATTATCGGACAAACGGCTTATGCATCTCTTTTCCAAGACGATTATCCTTTAGGTAAATTCGATGGATATCTGACTAAACCGATGCGTCCGAATACTCTTTTAACATTACTACAAAAGTTTTTGGGTACAGGAAATAAATCATAACGTAAGTTTATCATTACAATTAAATGATAACTTTTGTAATTATTCTTATTACATCTGTTTGTTCTGCATATTGTTTTCAGAATAAAAGACTGTTCAATCAATTATCTTTTTCGGGATTTTTAATTCTACACAGAAAAGAATACTACCGTTTTTTTTCTCATGGTTTTATTCATATCGGATGGGATCATCTGATTTTCAATATGCTAACTTTGTTTTACTTTGGTGAAAATGTAGAACTATACTATCGAAAAGTATGGGGATTTAAAGGGCTAATTTATTTTGTTTTTTTATATCTAAGCTCATTAGTAATATCAACTACCTATTCCTTTTTTAAACAAATTAAAACGCCCAATATTTCATCTGTAGGAGCATCAGGAGCCGTGTCTGCTGTTCTTTTTTCTTTTATTCTTTTTCAACCTACCCAAAGTATATACTTATTCCTTTTCCCGATAGGAATTCCGGCATATATATTTGGTCTTATTTATATATCAATTTCATTATATCTAGCTAAAAGAAATAAAGACACAATCGGGCATGATGTACATATCATCGGAGCTATATATGGCTTTATTTTCCCTATAATAATCAGTCCAGAGTTATTTAAAATATTTATTTCAAAACTATAAGCATTATGAACAAAGCCGTTTTTTTAGACAGAGATGGAGTAATCAACGACGGAACATTATACTATACGTTCAAGATTGAAGATTTTAAGTTAAACGAAGGAGTATTAGATGGTCTCAAAATATTACAAAAAGCGGATTACAAACTAATTATTATAACCAATCAAGGAGGCGTTGCAAAAGGGATCTATAGCATTGATGATGTTGAAAATATTCATCAATATATGAATCAATTATTAACAAATAATGGAATAAATATTGACGCTGTTTATTATTGTCCACATCATTCAGATATCTCTAAATGTGACTGTCGAAAACCAGGAAGTCTACTATTTGAAAAAGCAATTGAAAAATTTGATATAGACAGAAGTCTTTCCTATATGATTGGAGATAGTCAACGCGATATTGAAGCTGCTCAAAAAGCTGATATCAAAGGAATTAAAATAAATAAAAATGAAAATATTTTACCTTGGTGTAAAAAAATTGTCAATCATCTCCTTTAATTAGGGTTCACTGAATAACTCAACTAAACAGAGAACAAGACAGCAGACTCAATTCCGATTTTTTTACGAATAATAAAAGCTAAACCGATTGCCTGTTTATCAATCCAAACTAAAACGGTATT
>JACCEE010854347.1_pt1 | contig 14664 bp, 8 predicted proteins | sample 7449931 | NCBI WGS metagenome assembly JACCEE01 (sample SAMN15323457, study PRJNA562643) | freshwater metagenome | isolation source: river surface water | place: USA:Blue River Watershed | collected 2017-08-19 | reverse complement strand
GGGTCAATCAACTCCTCCTGCTTTCTTTTCTCTAAGATAAAGAATTTGACGTTTTTTTCCGAAAGTTCTAATAGTTTTTTCTTGTCTCCTCTTTGCGGTGATGTGAAAATAACTCGATCTAATTTGATTTCTGGAATGAATGGGACAATCACTTCTTTGGACAAAGGTCCGAACCGTTTTTCAATCTCAACCATTCCCATGAGTAAAAGATCCTCCTTGGAAAGATCTCCGATTTTGATCAATTCGAGTGTAAAAGCTTGAATAATTGATCCTTCAATGATTCTTAAAAAATTGAGATATGCTGCATCTTCATCCATTTGAATCGTGAACACATCACAATTGGTGATTTCAGGATTTACGACCACAGACTTCCCTTTGTAGGTTTCCAAAATGGCAATTTTTTCTTTCAAAGATTGTGCTTTTTCAAACTCCCATTGATTTGCAAATTGCATCATCTCCTCTTTTAATTGCCTGATTACAGCATTATTGTTTCCTTTGATAATTTCAACCGCTTTTTTGATATTCTCCTGATACTCCTCTTTGGAGATCAGACCGGCACAGGGGGCTGCACATTTTTTGATGTGATACTGCAGGCATGGACGGGAGTGCTGTGAAATCAGTTTACAGGTTCTGATGGGAAACACTTCAAAAATGGTATCTAATAGCGTGTGCATAAAACGACCGGAAGGGTAGGGACCGAAAAGTTCCTGTTTGGTTTTATCCGGTTGTCTGGTAGCAAAAATTCGCGGAAACTCTTCCTTAGAAATGGCAATCCAGGGATAGGTTTTGTCGTCTTTCAACATCACATTGTATCGGGGTCGATACTCTTTAATCATGCTGTTCTCTAGCAACAGGGCTTCCCATTCGGTATCCACGACTGTTGTTTGAATATCCGCAATTTTGGGTACCATCACCCGAACTTTGCCTAAATCATGGTTTTTATTAAAGTAGGAGGAAACCCTTTTTTTGAGAAGTTTGGCTTTGCCAATATAGATGATTTTTCCTGAATCATCTATAAAACGGTACACTCCCGGTTTTAACGGTAGTGTTTTTAGTATTAGTGCAATATGGGGAGCAATTTTGGGGTTGTCACTCATTATACGGTCATCAATATTGCGGCTACAATAGAACCAATGATGGTTAAAATGAATATTCCAATACCAACTATAGTCAAAATTCCTACAAATTTGAATAAAGATTTCAGATTTTCAAAACCTAAAATAAAATGTTCCTGATCATTGTGTTCCAAAGCATTGATCATTTTTTCTGAAAATAAGTATAAATATAAGGTTGGAAAGAAATATAAAACTGCCATGCCCAAATAAACCACACTAACAAAAGAGTTGATAAATGGGGGAACAGCAACGGAACTATTCAATTCGTTGAATGTAGGCATAAATATCAAGGAAACAAGCCCCGCAAGCACCATGAATCCAATTGAAATAAAACCTAAAATGGCTAAAAATTTGCCCCATTTTGCGGTAGATTCTAAATAATTTAATATTTGTTCATCTGTTTTTAATGATGAAGTTTCAAGATTTAAAGGCTCATTTGTTTCCATGATCGTTTTTATTTAATATTGTGAAATGAAATGCAAAGATAAAAAAAATAATTATTTGCCCAATGATTGGAAGTTTCGATACTTTTTTTTATTTTTGCACCACAAATTTAAAAAATAATATGAAAATCAACATTTACAACATTACTTATGCTCCTAATGCTTCAGGTGATTTAGAAGTAGTTAAAGAAAAAGAATTGGCTCAAACTTCAGAATTTAATGCTAATGGTCGTGAAATATCCAAAGAGGTGTTTGATGATGAATATAGTGTATTTGCTAAAGAACTCTACGAATATGATGAAAAAGGACAATTGTTGTCCGAACAATTTCTGGATTATGATGGACAATTGGTTCAAAAAGTTTGCTATGAGTATAATGAAAATGGTAATGTTGTTAAAATGTTAGAGCAATTTGAAGAGTATGAAGAGTTGTATTGCACGGTTTTTAAATATGATGGAAGTTTATTAGTTCAGGTTGACCATTTGGTAGATGATGAGTTTGATTTTACTGAAAAAAAATTAGTTTATGAAAATCAGAAATTGGTAAAAGAGATTCAGTATGATGAGTATAATGAGACTAAAAATATCATCACTAATAAATATAATGATAAGGGTTTATTGATCAGATCGGTACGGGATGAGGTTCAGGAAAAGGATAGACGAACTTTTGAACTGTTTTATGATGATCAGAATAATAAAGTAAAAGAGTTGATTTATAATTACAAAGATAAATTAATTGCTGCACAGTATATCCGTTATGATGAAAAAAACAGAGAAGTGGAGAGCGAATGGGAAGATGTTGATCATTATAAAAAAACTGTATTGGAATATGATGGGGATCGCGTAAAAACGATCATCTATTTTGATAAAGAGGGGCAAATCACCGGTAAAACTGAAAATGTTTTTGATGAGAATAACAATTTGATTCAATCTAAAAGATTTGAAATGGATAAAACGTTTTCGAATGATCTTTATTTAGCTCAAGAAACGATTTACGAAAGGATCTCCTAAATGAAACGTCTCTTTATTGCGGTACCTGTTGTTTTATCTGATGATTTTTTACAGTTATCGGCAACAATACAGCAAAAAATGAGAAGAGATCAGGTGGTATGGGTTCAACCACAATTGCAACACTTAACGCTCCGGTTTCTAGGAGCAACACCCGATTTTCAGATAGAACCTTTAATGTCAGTTATTCGAGAAGTCAGTTTACAAAATAAAAAATTTGAAATCCAAATGGATAAAATTGGGGTGTTTGGTAGTCGATACGCCCCAACCACAATATGGTATGGATTTAATCATTTTGAACCCTTTAAAAACCTGTTTGATCAATTGGAACCCAGGTTGATAGAGATCGGTTTTGAACCCAATTATGGTAATTTGGTTCCTCATCTTACCGTTGGAAGAATAAAAAAAATGGAGAATAAACATCAGTTTACTCAGCAAATCACCCAATTGCAACCTACTTTCACACAAAGTGTTGCGATTGATGCACTTCATCTAATCAGAAGCAAATTGACACCTCAGGGTCCCATTTATAAAACTTTAGAGGTGTTCCCTTTACAATAAAAACAGAGAAATATGTCAACAATGTACCATTACATCACCATTGATGATGAAAAAGCAACCCATTTGATTCTGGAACATTTTTTAAAAAACTTTCCGGAATTGAAAAGTGCAGGACAATATTCAGATCCTGTAACTGCTTTAAAACAAATTAATTCCAGTGAATTAGATCTTCTTTTTTTAGATATAGACATGCCTGTTTTAAATGGGTTTGACCTTATTGATCAATTGGATAAGAAACCCTTGATTATCATGATCACAGCGCATGCACAAAGATACGCTTTGAATGGATATCAATATCTGGAAAAGGGGGTGATCGACTTTATTGAAAAGCCAGTTGATCAAGATCGACTCGGAAAAGCGATTCAAAGGTTTTTTAAATACAAAGAAGAGTTATCCGGAAGTAAAAGTTTAGATTTTTTTCTCGTAGAATCTTCAAATGCAACGATTCAGGTTCAAAAAAAGGACAAATGGGTCTCCATAGAATCCAAAAATATTACTTGTTTATCGGTAAGTGGAAACTATGTTTTTTTCAATACAGTTGACGGAGAGCATTACTCCAAGTACTGTTCCTTGGAGGATGCCACTAACTCCTTGCCTGCAGATCTCTTTATTCAGGTTAACAGACAACAAGTGGTCAACATCTTGCAGATCCAATCTTATAATAAAGACACAATCAATTTAGGAAAAGATCAGATTGGCAACGAAACGCTGATTCCTATCTCGGTAAGAAGAAGACAAGAGGTGATCGAGCAGATCGAAACGATTAAAAAAAAGTTAGGAATTTAATAATGTGCTAATGTTCTAATGTGCTGATGTGCTAATTAGACAGCTGACTGCTGACAGCTGACTGCCGACTTGATTACGTTAATTTCACTTTTAAATTTGCACTGAATGTAGTGTCTGTGTTGTTGATGAGTAGTTCATGTTTTTCAGGATAAAGCAATTCTAATCTGGATTTTAAATTACTTAATCCTTTAGAGGTTGAATCGATCTCATTTTTTAAATCCAGCCATTTGGTATTGATACAAGAAAATTGAATCTCATTGTGATGAATCATGGAAATAGAAATATCAATTTTGCCGGATTCATCTTTTTGAACATATTTGAAAGCGTTATTCAGGATTGGTTCAAAAAGTAGGGGAGCAATTGTAAGGTTTGGGATATTTTCATCAATATTTAAGGAAACCTGAACTTTATAATCGAATCTTTTGTTTTCCAATTCCAAATATCTGCGATAAAAATCGAGTTCTTCAACAATAGAGACTTTATCCCGATGCGATTCATCCACGTAATAATGGAGCAATTTTGATAACTGGAAAATATAGTCGGGAAGTTTATCATTTTTGGTTATAGAATCTGCATAAATGGAGTTTAATACATTATACAGAAAGTGGGGTGCAATTCTGGATCTTAAATACGTATTTTCAATCGTAAATTTTTCTTTTTCAAGTTGATTTACTTTTACGGCTACAGTATAAAATTTGAGAATTATAAAAAAGATAACAAAGCCCAAATCTCTTAAGAAAGTCAGAAAATAAACAGATCTGATATAATCATTCATTAACTTTTCAGGAAGAAACAAAGACTTATTAATGACAGGAACAGCAATGGAACTTTCAATAATAGTGATTATTCCAACTGAAAGAAGAGAAACAATAATATATAGGATTCTGTGATTTCTTTTGAAAAGGTAGGGATAGAATATAAAGTAATTGAGATAAATAACCAGTGCAATTAAGATAGTGGAAAAAATTTCCAGATTCACTCCGAGAGTAGGCCTGATAAACGAATATTTCAAAAAGAAGTATCCGGTAAAGATCCAGAATAGGGAATGAAGAAAAATTTCCAGATATTTTTTCATAAATTATTGATTATCGAATAAAGGGGTTGCTGAAAAGGTAACTCTTTCAAAGTAAAGGAGACTATCGTCGTTATTTCTTTTAATAAATTGTTCCGGAATATTGATCCATCTTGCATTCCAGGATGTAAATGTTCCGGATATCCAAAACGAACGATCAGGGAAAAGGAAAAAGTTATCGTATCTGAATTCATCATATAAACCGAGTGAATCCAAAATTTGGGATGGTAAACTAGTAACAGTGTAAAGATTTGAAGGTTGGTTAGGAATCAAGGAAATATGTGTTTCAAAAGGGGTTACGGCAATAACAGATTGAACAGTACATTTATCGCCGGGACCTCTGCAGGGAACATGGGTAGGAGTACCGTTAATCATCACACAACCGGTACATTCTGATGCATCATGACCCAATTTCATATTCATCTGATAATACATTTTTGTTGGAATACCGGAAGGGATTACCGTAGCTGTTGTAGTTGGATTTTCCTGGGTAACTACTTCTGATCGGGTCAAATACTCGGGATCATCATCACATCTGATGCTGATTATTGCTAAAACAATAACACAACAAATGGAAAGGAGTCTTTTAAGAATGGGAGCTTTTTTCATAGTACCAATTTTATTCAACATAGTTAAATTGCCAGCGTAAGTAAGTGTCTAACATCGTATTAGTATAAATCTGAGATAAATAATCATTTTTTTGATATACTAAATCGTAAGTAGTAGTGGTGCCTGTAACCGGAGTTTCGTAGTACTCAGCATAGGTGGAAGATTTAAAATTGTTTTTGCAGTAGCTGGTCAATGGAGATGATGGAAATTTTAAATAATCAACCAAAGCAAAAGGTAAACCATATAAAGGGTTTTTTTGATCATCATAAGTAAATTTAGAAAGGGTCGTAAATCCGTTTTGATAAACAGTTTCCAGTTCTTCAATATTTCCTTTGTAATATTTAACATTGGTATAGGATAAATAAATCAGATCACCTTTTGTTTTTTCAATAATTTTCTGAGCTACATCCATATTATGTTGATTCATGTAAGTTTTATACAATTGAGATTCTTTTAAAAGATTATCTTTAGCATTTTTTATAAGACCGGTCATGTATGTTTTGTACGCATAAATATCACCTCGATGTCTCAGGAATGTATCCATCTGAAATAACCGGTTGGAATTATCGAAATATTCTACTTTACTCAATTTTTTATCAATATAGGTCATGTTTACATGTCCATAAGACTGATTTCCTGTAAACCCATAGATGAAGGTCACTTGATCATCGTCATTATATTCAAACTGAAATTTGGATTGATCATAAAAAACTGCTTTAGAGATTTTTTCCTGATCATAAATAAAAGAGATGTAAGGAGATTTAGAAGAGTATTGAAAATCCATGATAGAAAGAATTTTTTCATCAGGATTATATACATCTTCATGCTGACAACCTAAAAGGGTTGTGATGCAAAGAATGAGTAGTAAATAAAGTGTTTTTTTCATAGCACAAAATTCGATATGCAAAATTAATTAATAATTAGATAAATTATTGAAATGAAACAGGAAATATGATGAAAATATGATGAATGTGGTTAGGAAAGTTCTTCTTGCAGGTCTAACCAGGAACTCTCTTTTTCTTCTAAATGAAGTTTACATTTTTCATATTGTTTATAGAGGGAGCCATCGTTGATTTGAGGTCCAAACTGATCAGGATTGGCCAGTTTTTCTTCGATTAGGGAGAGCTCTTTCTGGATATGATCCATCTCTTCTTCCAGCTTTTTGATTCGGTTTTGGATTTTTCTTAATGCTGCATCCATTTCTCTCTTTTTTTCATAATTTTCTTTATTGGAAGAGAGCCCTTTTTCAGAACCTGCATTAAGGGCATTGTTTTTTTGAAGTTCGTTTAAAGAATCAATTTTCTTTTTTTCAAGAAATTCAAAAACATCGCCCATAAAAGTTTTGATTTTCTGGTTTTTAAATTCAAAAATTTTATCTGTTAATCCTTCCAGAAAATCACGGTCATGGGAAACGAGAATCATACTTCCCTGATATTGCAGCAATGCATTTTTTAATACATCCTTAGACTGCATATCGAGGTGATTGGTAGGTTCATCGAGAATAAGAAGGTTAAAAGGGGAGAGCAAAAGCTTGGCTAATGCTAATCTTGATTTTTCGCCACCTGACAAAACAGAAACTTTTTTCTCGGTATCTTCAGTGGAAAATAGGAATCGGCCTAAGATTGTTCTTATTTTGGGTCTGATATCACCCACAGCGACATCATCAATGGTTTCGAAAACCGTTTTATTAGGATCCAGTAAAAGTGCCTGGTTTTGAGCGTAGTAGCCAATTACAACCTGATGACCTAACTGAATGGTCCCCTGTTGTGGTTTGAGTTCGCCAACAATGGCTTTCACAAAGGTGGATTTTCCCTCACCATTTTTCCCTACAAAAGCAACTCTTTCACCTCTTTCAAGGTGCATATCAATGTTGTGAAGTACTTTCAACGAACCATACCCGAGATCGAGTGATTTTGCTTCAACCGTAACTCTTCCAGAGTGTGGAGCAGGTGGAAATTTGAATGAAATGGCCGATTGATCAATATCATCTACTTCCACTTTATCCATTTTTTCAAGTAGTTTGATTCTACTTTGAACCTGTTTTGCTTTGGATGATTTGTATCGGAATCTTTCAATAAATTTTTCAATCTGGTCTATCTCTTTCTGTTGATTTTCAAAAGCAGATTGCTGGATCTCAATCCGTTCCATCCGTTGTTCAACATATTCAGAATAGCTGCATTTATAATCCTGAATAGTCCCAAAAGTGATCTCAATTGTTCTGTTGGTCACCCGATCCAAAAATGTTCTATCGTGAGAAACTAATATTAAGCAACCGTCATAGTTGGCTAAATAATCCTCAAGCCATTGAATAGATTCAATGTCAAGGTGATTAGTAGGCTCATCCAGCAGGATGATCTCGGGTTTTTGGAGTAGAATTTTGGCTAAAGCTACTCTCATTTGCCATCCGGAGCTAAACTCAGCTAAAGGGCGGTGAAAGTCAGTAGATTTAAAACCAAGTCCTAATAAAACTTTCTCACTATCACCCTCCATAGTGTGTCCACCTAATAAATGAAAGCGATCAGTATAATCGGCTAATTTTTGGGCTAACTCAATATAGTGATCAGATTCATAATCATCACGTTCAGTCAGAATTTTTTGGGTTTGGGCAATATTTTTTTCAAGAAGTTTTTGTTCAGTAAAGGCTGATAATGTTTCTTCCCATACACTTTTTTGAAAATTAGTGGCCATCTCCTGAGGCAGATATCCTGTACGAAAACCACTGGTAATCACCATAGTTCCGGTTTCAGGTTCTATGATTTTATGAATAATTTTAAGAAGAGTCGATTTTCCGGCGCCATTGCGACCCACTAAACCAATGCGGTCGTAGTCACCTGCAACAAAAGAAACATCTTTAAAAAGAAAATCACCTGAAAAATTGATAGATAGTTTATTAACCGTAATCATAAAGCAAAGGGAGAAATGGAGTTTATTGTGTTAAAAGAAGTCTTACACTAACACCAGTTTCAATATTCATGTTGTTATATTGTAATTTTAAGTGAGGACGATTTACTACCTGGTTATAATACAACCGAAGACCTACCAATTTACTGATCTGGTAATCTGCCGCTACATTTACTGTAATATTGAGCATACCGGAAGAGATCTGTTTTTGATTTTCTTCAATTTTTCTTAGGATTGTCATATTATCTTTAATGGAAAAACCGGCTGTTACATTCAAGTCACTCACGATCTCCTTTTTTTCACCTGAGAAAACCAAGCCTAGTTTTAAGTCTTTGAAACGATAACCCGCTGAAATGGATAACTCATTGGAGTTCATTTCAGTAATCTGGTTATTGGCAAAGCTTAAAGAGATATTTCTTCCTCTTTTATAATCCACTTTTAGCATCATACTATTTTTGAGGGTCATATCAAACCCGATAAATGGTCCAAATTGCTCACTGATAGACACTTGTTTAAAGTCTCTTTCAGCGATAAAGTTGCCTAATGCATCGGTAGCTGTAGGGTTTCCGTTGGCATCCTCTTTGTAATTTAAATCTGTTGAGAAATTACCAACGGAATAGGTACAAACATAAGAGTGATTCAAGGTTACGTTTTGGAAAAATTTATTTAATCCTTTAATTTTGGATAATCCATTATAATTTAATCTCCAGTTTGGAAGAGGAATTTTAGGGAATGGGTTAGAAATATCTAATTTGTCTTTATTTTGACCACCATAAGTGGCTAAAAATGCATTAGTTAATACTTCTTTATTGACACCGCTATAACCTACAGGGAATCCTGTTTCGGGGTCAATCACACCGTTAGAGTTAGGATTAGTTGCTGAAATTTTCTGTGCCATCTCATATCTGATGGATCTAAATTCAGCAAAAACATCATCCGAATTTCTAAAGAAAGTATTTAAACCAAAGAAAGAAGTATTAAAAGTTCCATTAGTCATTGGAGAATAATGGTGCATAACTCCTTGTGCATCGGATCTGTAGTATTCACTAAACGTAGAAGTATAAACTCGGTTTGCGGTGAAATCGATTCTGAAATCTCTAAAAGGTTCCACGGTAGCTCTAAAATTCCAGGTTTGGTTTTTCCTTTGCTGGAAGGCTGAATTGAGTAGTGTATCTTTTGTGATCCAGTTTCCATCGGTAGCTAATCGTTGGATATTGGGTTGTCCTCCTAATATAAACAGGGCACCTGGAGCTCCGGAAGTGAGATTCATCCCAAACAGTTCAGGAGATTGTGTATAACCGGGTAATGTAGTTCCACGACCTTCCGTGATGTTTACAGAAACATTTCGAACCATCATTAAGAAACGCAAAGAACCATCCAAAATCACTTTTCCAATATTTGTTTTAACAGTATCTTTTGGAGCTTCCTGATTGGGTTTATTTGCAGTGCCTCTCCCAGCAGTTTGAGTAGTATTGGGTCGTTTAGTTCCCTGATTCACTTTCTTGAGATATGGGATTACATCGTACAAAGTAACCAGATTTAAAGTAACATTTCCCTGAGCCTGATTAGAATTATCAATGGTATTTCCTAAAGAAGCCAAAGAAATTGGAGACGCAGTGTAATTAAAGGTTCCATTGTACATGACACTGGTATTGATCCATTTAAAAAGTGGGATTTTATTGATAGGCACTTGCCATGATCCATCCACTCTTTGTGTAAATGTCGTGATTCTACCACCATCCCCAAATGCTCTCCAAACTGAATCTTTTTCCTGACGAGAATCAATAAGTCCCTGTGGTTCATCAATACGAGCTGTAGCGAGTGCTTTATAGTTGAAACGTAATGACTGTGTTAAATCCCATTGAACGGAATAATCTCTTAACCACATGAAGTTTTTAACTACACTGGTATCAATAATAATGTTTCCCTGACTTTTTGGTCTCAATTTAAATTCATTCAAATCTCTCGAAACAGTAGTTCTTATGGTTACGTTTTTAGGAAGAAGGGTAAAGTTGAAATCTTTAATGATTTGCAACCAGGGCGATTTCAAAAATTTAGCAGAAGCAAGTGGTCTGAAGTTTTTAGGATTATAGGTAAATGTATATCCAATTTGACCTTCATGTTTAAATTCATTATCAAATTCAACATCCACATCTCTTTTCTTAACTTCTGAATAGGAATAGGATATGTCAAAATTTTCTACATCCCAAGGCCTGATTTTAAGTGGCTTGTTCAGATCACGTTCTTTTCGAACATTTGTCATGTTCAAGTTTTGTCTTTGTACCAATACTGTTGTCATTGATCTGATTGAATCTCGTTCATTTTGAGTGTCATAAGTTGACAAATCATCACTTAAGAAAACATCAGGATTAAGAGGATTGTATTCAGGAAGTTCACCAACTCGGGAGAAATCGTAATGTAAAGGTATTTTAATATTCCAGTTTTTAGGGAATAAAACTTTTCCTCCATCTAAATTGGTAGCAAAATCAACACTATATTTTGTTGTAATTTGTCTTTCCGTAATGGCTTGTTCCAAGGATCCGAAGCCCGGAGTTGAGTATGTTGAAGATAAGGTTACATCACCTAAGTCAGCTAAATTCATACGAACTCTACCTAATGCAGCAACACCGCTGCGATCGTTGAATCCGATAAGACGAAGCTCATTAAGCCAGATTTCAACCGATTTAGCTTCCATATCATCCCCATCATTAAGGGTTCGTTTTTTAGGATTTCGCACTCCAATCATAATGGTATTTACATCAGCAATATTGGGCATTCCGACCACTTTGATTTTGTTACCGTTTTCTAATTTATAGACAAAAGGAACAGTATTGCTTGGGTGTTGTCCTTTTCTAACTGCTTGATTTCTTAATTGTTTGATATTAACCAATGAATCCAGAACAATGTTCATTCTATTATTGGCAGGCCAAACAGCAGCAGAATCCTTACCGGTTCCCCATGGGGTAGTTTCAATCGGAATTTCGTATTCGTAGTAGTTATCCGTAAAGTCAGATCCAATTCTCATAAACACAGTAACATCCCCTTTTTGAAGTTCACCGGAGCTATACAAATCTTCTGCATGAATAAACATTTGAAGCGATTCAAACTGGCGCATATCAAAAGCAGTATTTTTATAAACGGCTCTGGCGTCACCATCAGTTAAATTGGCAACTTTTAAGGTAAGGGCTTGTTCATTGATTTTATAGGTAGTACTGATACCCAATTGTGACTCACGTTCAATACCAGGAGGTAATACGTAAGGGATTGGGACTCTGTTTGAGTTTTCTTCGTAACTGATTGTTCCCACATTAATGGTTGTTTCATCTGCACCTCCAGGAATATAGTCACCATCTTCAAAAAGCTCATGTGCGTAAGTTCTCCAGTTACTTTTAACCAGTTCAAATGTAGCAAAACGACAAATAATCGGTTCTTCAAAATCTTTCATTAGCACGCGGATGAAGCGAATCGAGTTAAATCCGGAGATATTTCCAATCACTTTATCAGGATTTTTTATAGGAATTCTGAACTGATACCATCTGGTGATAGGGGAGGATCCGTCAGGTAATCTTTCCGGAATAGCATCATATACATCATTGATATAATTTTGCCCAACTTCCATTCTATCCGGTTTTAATTCAATCACATACTGGAAATACTTCTCATCTTCACTTAATGTATTATCTTCGTTTACATCTTCAATATTGGGTGTCACTAAAACGGAATAGCCGGAAACTACATTTGAATTTCCATCTGAGTTATTGTATTGTTTGTAACGTTCTACAATTTTAATATTTGCTTCATCATAATCTTCGCCTCTGTAATAATGAAAGTTATCACCAGCAGGGTCATTTATTGCTTTTTGATACACCACAGAGTTTTCTCCGAATTGTGTTCTTAAGATCTGTAAATAATTGTTGTCAAAATAGTTTTGTTCTCTGGTATCCGGAAGTCCATCAAATCCTACATCTTGATTATCAATTGTATTTCCAAATGAGTTTACGATTGTCTGAATAGTAGGAACTCTACCCCAAACGGTAAATTCAACATCATTATCGGAACCATCTTCAGGAAGTCCACTTTCGGTGAATTTCTTACCGTCTCTAAGAATATCTTCTGAAATATCTCCAATATTAATGATCAATTTTCCACCGGTATGGGCTGTATTTTCGATAAAAGGATCCATCATCCAAAACTCAATATATTCGTAGTTATTGGATTCAAAATCGGTATAATCAAACTTACGCATAATTCCACCCCAACGTGTTTCCGGTTCTTTTAAAGTTCCATCCTCATTGATCCCGGCTGAAAATCCTTCATTTCCGGTTACATCGAAATTGTAGGGACCTCTTTCTGAAGGATAAAAAGCTAAATTAAAAACACCCATGTAGGTAGATTGAGCTGTACTGCCATATTCTTGATTAGGGAAAAGTTCCGTTTTATAAACCGCTCTGGCATAAGGAGCAGATTGGTCCTCTTTTGTTATATTGGAAGGAGTAGAAGAGTTATTATAGTAGAATAACTGATCAATAATATACCAGGAAAGTTTAGCTCGATTGAATCCATAAGCCAGTTTTCTTCGATCTACAGCATCATTGGCAACAGGTAATGCTTCTTTAAACAGATCAGGTTGTCCTTGTGGAGTTGAAGCTAAAACCCATCTGTTCACACCGGAAAGGTCACTGGTTGATTTAACCCCCTCGAAATCATCGATATAAGTAGTTCCGGCACTACCTACTGCTCTGGAGTGTCCGGGAATAAAATGAGCAAATTCTGCATCTGCTTGTAAGTAAGATTTTGCAGTTGTACTGTAAAAAGGAAGAAAATCAACAATTTTTGTAATGATAGGTAAATCTCTTTTATAAGATGTATTTAATCCCCAGATCACATTATTGATTGGTTCATTTCCGTAGTTTACTTTTTGAGTCAGAGGTTTTTCCCATAAATTCAGAATAGTACCTCCAATATTAAAGTTAGGATTGAAACGATAATCTAAATTGGCTCCAAACAGATACTTCTTATTGGCCATGGTATTCTGATCTTCTACAGAGATGGTGATTGGAGTTCCGGATTTTAAGATCCCTTCGTTGGTAATGGTTACACTTCCCATTCCATAATTGACTGTAAAATCCTGATTTTCAGTAAGTGGAATTCCACCGGCTGTTACTTTAACGGAACCTTGTGGCACATTGAAAGCACCCAATTGGTATTCAGAGCCATAAGAGGAACGATAGTTACCCTCAATGTAAAATTTATTTTTACTGGTATATTGTTGCGCCATGGTTTTAGTCATGGTATATAACGAGTCGAAAGCATATTTATCAGCAATTTCGGGCTCTGGGATAACGGCTCTTAAATCTTTACCAAAAGGTTCAATGGTAGGGAAATAGATTCTACCATTTCTGGATACAACTGTTCCCCCATTTAGATCGGCTCCGTCGATAAAGTCAAAAACACCGTCAGGATAAGGATCTTGTTGTTGATTGAGTCGATCCATACCCATTAATCGGATAATTGGGATCCCTTTTACGGAACCTGTATTGAAAAATCCGTTAGGCACACCCTCTTCATCTCCGGTAAAAAGAATGTTTAATCTAAATTTCTCGGGAGAAATCTGATAAGCATTCAAATTATAAACGTTTTTCATCATCAACTTCCAAAGAGGAGATTTAGTGTTTAAATTGCTTGATTTTAATAACTTAACACGGATTGTCTGGGGTGATGAAACTTCGTTTGAAAATTCTCCGACTTGATAAATGGTATTATCCCCAATCACCTGATATTGAAAAGCAACTGCTAAAACCTGATCTGATGTAAGGGTTGTATTTAAGGAAATAAAACCAAGTTTGCTGTTAAATGTGTATTCTGATGGGTTTAATAATTTGGCATTTTCAATTTTTTCATAGTCAACACCGGATGTTAATCCAAAAACTCTCAGATTATTAGAGGCGGTGCTGATATCACGGTATTGAGAGGTGTCAATAAGGATAGTTAAATCATTGCTGTTATCACCAGGAAGCACCTGCCCAGTGCCTTGAAAACCGGAAAATGAAGGTTGATTTTCCGCTAAGTCTGTAAATGCAACAATATTTCTATTCTCGGTAGTGGCCGGACCAATAGTTGTTCTCCAAACTTCAATTCTGGTTATCACAATTGGAGAGCCCACTAAAGGG
>JACCEE010411362.1_pt1 | contig 14668 bp, 14 predicted proteins | sample 7449931 | NCBI WGS metagenome assembly JACCEE01 (sample SAMN15323457, study PRJNA562643) | freshwater metagenome | isolation source: river surface water | place: USA:Blue River Watershed | collected 2017-08-19 | reverse complement strand
TCGCGGGTCTTCTATTGCTCTGAAGTGTTCTTCTATACTTGACAACATTTTTTCTTCCTTTACTGAAATATAGTATTTTTGTATTTTAACGCATCTACTCCATAATTTTATATGCGCTTGCCCTGCGTAATAATCCTTGCCATTTACCAGCTAAAACATATTTAAAAGTACAAGGAAAAGGCATTTATACTCCATCTTATTTGCCTTTACTTTCTGATGAACTATTACAAGAAAAAGCATGGATGATATATCATTATTTAAAAGATATATCAACGCAAGACAAGAGGTATTTAAATGAGGCTAAATTAATTTTAGTAGGTGAAGGTGCTGTTGGAAAAACTTCATTAGTAAACCGTTTAATTTCTAATAATTTTGATGAAAAAGAAATTAAAACAGAAGGTATTAATCGTAATTTATGGCGTTTGCCTTTAGGTGAAATAGAACACGATGGGAGAATATTTAACGATATAGTGCGTGTAAATGTTTGGGATTTTGGGGGTCAAGAAATCATGCACTCTACACATCAATTTTTTTTAACTAAACGTAGCGTTTATATTTTAGTTTTAGATGCTAGACGTGGAGAACAAGAAAGTCGTTTAGAATACTGGTTAAAACTCATTCATAGTTTTGGTGGCAATTCACCAATTATTATTACTATTAATAAAAGCGACGAAAATTCGTTAGATTTGAATCATCCTTTTTTAAAATCGAAATATCCACAAATTCAAGTATTTTGTACTATTTCATGTAAAACTGGTAACGGAATTTCTGAATTAAAAAAAGAAATTACCGCACAAGTTTCCAGTTTAAAAGATGTTAAAATACCATTACCACAAACATGGTTTGAATTAAAAGATGGATTAGAAGCATTAGAAAATAATTACATCAATTACACCCACTATGAGCAGCTGTGCAACGAATATAAAATAACCGAACTTGACAGTCAAAAAACTTTATTAAGTTTATTACATGATTTAGGTATCGTATTAAGTTTTCAGGATGATGATAGATTCGATCGCTTAAAAGAAACCAGTGTGTTAAATCCGGCTTGGGTCACAAAAGGTGTGTATAAAATTATAAATAACAACACCTTGTTTCAAAACAAAGGGAAACTACAATTAAGTGATTTAAGTGACATATTAGATAAACAAAGCTATCCCACAAAAAAAGAGCATCAGTTTATTATTGATATGATGCAAAAATTTGAATTGTGCTTTTCTTTTGATGATGAAAAACATTGCTATTTAATTCCTGAATTACTACAAAAATCTGAACCAGATTTAAATTGGGAGACAGAGAATAGTTTAGCCTTTCAATATCATTATGATGTATTGCCGCATAGCGTGATTTCGCGCTTTATTGTGCGTATGAATCAGTATATTTCTAAACAAACATATTGGCGCACTGGTGTGGTACTAGCCTATCAAAATGACAGCAACAAAGCTTTAATTAAGGCCGATATTGAAGACAAGAAAATTTATATTTCTGTTAATGGTGCAGCCTCAACTCGCCGCGAATTTTTAGCCATAATTCGGCGCGATTTTGAACATATTAATAGCACAATTAAAGGTTTGAAAGTGGAAGAGAAAATACCATATAAAACTGCATTAATTGATTATCAACATTTACTAAGACTAGAAAAATTAGGCGAGGAATATACTATTCCTGAAAGTTTGGAAGAAAGAGTTTTAATTAAAACTCTACTAGCTGGTTATAAAGAAAATACTAATAATCAGAACAAGAATTCTATAGATGCTGATGTAGTTAATATTTTTCAAAATATAGGGGATGCGAATATGTCAGACAATAAAATTAGGGATATTGGAAATAAAGCAAATGTTCAACAAGGTGTTGCTGGAAACGCGACAATCAATCCTGAAACTAAAGCCGCAAAGACCAGTATTTTTGAAAACAAAATAACCCTAGCACTTCTAGTGCTAGTTGCTCTCGTAATATTAACATTAGTTTTAATCTTTAGTATAACTTCATTGTGTAATAATAAGGTACTTTCTGAAAAATCTTGCCAAATATTAATGCAAGAAATCGTTCAAAAAACTATGCCACCGCTTAATACGAATAACTCTAAATAACCCCAACGAGTTAGATTGCTAACAATGGTATGTATATTTTAAGCACAGGAATAACTGAGTCAAAAATGTGTAGAGGTTTAGTATCTTAGTCTATTTGACCATTACACCACTAGAGCTTGATTTTTTGTACAGACATTTTTCGTATTCAATTATCCTAAAATACTTGAAACGATACGCGCGGTTACATTATCCCAAGTAAAGCATTCTGTAGCTCTAAGATAGTTTTTTCTCCCAATAGACCGCATTAAATCCCAATCTGAGTCTAATGCTTCGAGTGCTAAAATTAAATCTTCAGCATTGCTAACATAAGGGTTAAATATAGATGATGATCCCAATATTTCTGGAATAGCACGAACAGGAGATGCAAGAACAGGCATCCCGAATGCCATGGCTTCACAAGGTGCTATTCCAAATGCATCAAACTGGGTCGGAAAAATAAAAATATCATGATTTTGGTATAGACTTGCAAGTGCAGTCTTGTCAACAGGAGCTAAAAAATTAACACATTTTTTGGTTTCTTGTTTGGATTGGTGGAATCGTTTATCGGTAACAATCGTCAAATTAAAACGTTCGTCATCAAGAAGTGCCGCTGTTTTTAATATAATATCTCCACCTTTTATGGAAAAATCTCTACCCACAAATAAAAGGCGCAACGGTCGTTTAAAGTTTCGGTATTTATATCTAGGCATCTCTGGGAAATTAATTCCAGCTCCAACAGTTAGTGATTTAAAGTGGATATCTGTATAGGTATTAATTGATAGGTCGGCAGCAAATTTACTGAAAAAGAAAAAACCTGAAGCTCGCTGAAATGCACATTGCTCTAAGTTTCTAAACAACTGAACAACATCTGAATTTTCATTCGATTCAGGAACAAATGGATGTGCTCCGTCAAAATAAAATGGTGCCAAAGGAGTATCAAGATAATAATAAATTGGTGCATCAACTTTACATGGTGGGTTCATAGTGTTGATGGCTAAAACTACACTATTGCTATCAAGCTGTTTTGAAACCTGCATGTTGACTAAATGCTCACATGTTTCAAGATAGTGTGCGATAGGCTCTTTGGTTTTTGACCAATCATCTATTTGCCAAAGATTATTCAGCAGGCTTTTTGTAGCAGGTGCTTTTTTCTGAACAGCTGATAAGTCACTCAATAACTTTTCAAAATGTTCTTTGTTTCGATTAAGAATCGCAGAAATAAATGCAAACAAAGGTTCTGTATTAATTATTTCAGGAATTTGTACAAGTCTACACTCCAATCCAAAAGTGTGACAAGTTTTTATAAGTGCATGGCCAAAATATAACGGAGTACCAGAATAGTTGGTAGGATCTTTCCAATCGCCCTCTGGAAGATAAATAATATTTTTAATCGAATGTGATTTGGAGGTTATGATTTCCTGTTCCTCCATACATCCCTTGGACGTAGCACTTTAAGTTCAATAGGAAGTAATAATTGAGAAAATATCTGTAACTCCTCATAACGACATTTTGTTTCTATTTCTCCCATGCAGTTTAGTGCTTCATCAGTAATAAATGATGGGTGAAGAGCTAATGCCCCAACCCCTTTGTTTGGAAAGGTTTTGATAAGCTTATGATATTCTTTCAAACGCTCGAAAAGTACAAAACTATAATTGTTAAGTGTACCAAAATCTGGACATTTTAATCCTCGTACTTTGGCCATTTCAATATAGTTATCATTATACATAAGCAAAGGAATATCGATTTCCTCTGCTAACTCGAAAACAGCATCTAGTAAAGCAGGAGACCCTTCGTAGAACAGCATATGACTATCGATGTGACTAATCTGAACTCCCAAACGTTTCAAATAAAATACCTGAGCCCGAAGTTCTAACTGTACTTCCATAAAGTCTGCTTTCTTTGCAAGCACTTCAACTGATTCATGCAAAAAACCATCCTTATCTAAAAGTGATGGTACTGTCTCCCCCAATAAAGGGCGAATCTTACAATTAGGCCATTCACTAGTTAGGCAAAGGTGTATTCCTATGTCTGGTTCTAAATTTTCAAAACGTAATGCTTCCAAAAACTCACAAACCCAAGGTCCTACAGCCATGACAGAAATAGATTCGATTAAACCTAAACGAAGGATAGATAAAGCGGCATCATTGAACGAGTTGAGCATTCCAACATCATCAATATTCAAAATAACAGTTTTCATTTAGGTATGACATCAGAAGCACAATCTGCCAAATTAGTATGTAAAATATGATACACCACAATGCTAAAAGCTATATGAACATTGAGCGATTGACCTTTACCGTACATTGGCAAGAAGACAGCTGCATCACAAGCAGATAATGTGGCTTTTGTAACGCCATGATCCTCATGACCAACTATTAAGCAAGTTTTTTGAGGAAAATTAAACTTGTGATAAGGAATCGCATTGTCAGATAATTCGACTGCCACAATATGATACCCTGCTTCTTTGAGTTGTTTGATAGCAGAAAGAGAATCTTGTTCATATCGCCAATCCAATTTTAAGCTTTTAAAACGACCGACTTTATCAATTGTTGGATGAGGTGGAGTAGGTGTTATTCCTGTTAATACTAACTTTGACAGACCTGCACCATCTGCTACGCGGAATATGGATCCTACGTTTACTGGATATTCAATATCTTGAAGTAATCCAACTACATCATAACTCGGACGATGCTCTCGTTTGTAATCCCTTAGAAATCGTTTTAAATCTGTGCCTATTAATGGTTTCATATGATTATTTAAATAATGTTGATGATTTCAATAAAGTTGTTAAGAGATGAAATCAATAAAAAAACATTTTAACATTGTTCAAATAATTTTGAGAAAGTTTTTATTCTTCATATGTTGTATGGATTACCACAATGCTTTAAATATTTTCACGATATATTCCAGAATAACATTACCAACCCTCTTAGGGGTAACTTCTCTTTTAACAATTGCCTAGGTTTCTTGGCTTATATATTTCTTGGTCAGTTTTCTTATTTTAATATCACTGCTTCTTTAGTGCTACCTTTTACTTTGATCCCTATCGAGACTGAAACTTGAAAGGCAAGCTCTCAAAAATAGAAAAAATTTAGAAATTTTTACAAGATTTTTAAAAAAATAGACAAAAAACTTTTAAAAACACTAAAAAACTTAAAAAAATACCGTAGTTTTGGGGGTTATACCCCTCCTCTATATAAACAGATAAAGATATATCGTTTCGTCTTAATTTATTTTATGAAATGGTAACTTAAAACATATCGAAACCCGTTAATAGTTAGAAAGGTATTATTCCGCATTGAAAACTTAGGAGACGAATATATGATTACTGAAGAAATGACATCTAAACTGTCAGAAAGTTTAAAAACAGGACAGTTGAGCATGACACCAAAAGAATTAAGTGTGGTTTTGCCTTTTCTATTTGCAGTTAATTTGAAATACAAAACTTCGATTTACCAAGAAGAAATCCACAAGTTTAATGACAAAACTTTGTTAAACAAATGGGTCAAGGAAATCATTCAGGGGATTGTAAAGAAAGACATAAAATCAATCAAAACACTGTTTCGATTAATTGCTGAGCCTGTGCAAGCATCAACTCCCAAAATAACGTCGGAGTCACTTGGTAGAGCACTGTTGGAGGCTGTTAATTTAGAAATGGCATATTTGAAGAGAACGATAAACTAGACTATTTTTTGCTGTTAAACCCAACGGAAAAGCTGTCCGAATTACCCTTATCGCTCACTAGATAGAAATACCAAGCCGTGCTACCGTTTTGAATAAGAACACCTGCCACGCCTCTGTTACATGCGGAACTCGGCAGGTTTTTTTTTATCTAAAATTCACCGAATCTATTGCTGAGCAAATTCAACATTTAAAAAGTAAGAAACTTATTATTTTGGATGAAGCAGATGTTGAACAAAAATTAAAATTTATTAGTTTTCATCGTATTAATGGGTACACACTGGGTTTTCGTGAAGACAAAACCGACTATTCATCTAACTTTATCTGCGGCACAACTTTTATGGCTAATATTTTATCTGATAGACATACACCACATTGGTATACAAACTTTACTTTATTTTCTCCCAGTGCCAAGTATGAAACAGACATATTCCCAACCATCAAACGTGAAATTAAAAGAAGTCAAAGAAACGTTTTCATCAAACATTATTACGATAATTACAATTCACCTGAACATCCTCCGAGTTGGGTGATTGCAGAAGTCATCAGCTTTGGTAAATGGTCAATCATGTTTGCAAATTTGCATGATGCGGATAAAAAAGCGATTGCTGCTGAGTTTGGGTTTCACTATGAAGAAATGAAATCGTGGCTTGAAACATTAAGCTGGGTTCGCAATTCATGTGCTCATCATGCTCGCATGTGGAATACTTCTGTACTCAAATCACCGCGTTTAAAAGGTCATCGCTCCGCATTCCACTTGGAAAGAGAAGCTAAAAGATTTAGTGCTTAAAAAAAATAGTAATATCCCAGTCAGCACTTTAGGTTTTCCAAAGGAGTGGGAAACTATGGATTTTTGGAAGTAATGCAGCAAGTATCAAAGTAAATTAGTTGGTATTTTAATACCACTTATCTGGTTAGTGATACCGTTAGTCAACGGGGTCACACAGATAATATGCTAGGAATTATGCAACAAAAATATATATCTTTAGGAGTTACGCAGTTGAATAGATAACAATTTGATTTTACTAGAAATTGCATTATACACGGTGCAATGCTAATTCACTGTAAATAAAGTGATTGTGGTTTCAACTGCGTAACTCCTAATCTTATTAATTTTAATGGGGAAGTTAATGAAAAGAATTGATGTTTCAACTGCGTAACTCCTAACTTAAATAAAATTAAGTCAAAAATAAAAAAACAAAAAATATCTCATTAACCCTTCCTCTCTTGTAGCAGAAATTATTAATCATTCTGCATCTAATTTTATTTTGAGAGATGGGGATTTAAACTCTATCGAAAGCCGCTCGTTAATGTTCAAGAGCTATGTTCTCATTTAGAAAATAAATCCCTTGCAGTAAATAGCATTGAAGCGTTAAGATAAAAAAAGGCGCATAAGGATAAACCCTATACGCCCCCCGCGTTTAGAAAGTGTAATCAGCACTAACTAAACACTTTGTCCACTACTGAGCAAACAGTATGAACACACAGACTATTTTACAGCTTTCAAAAATCATAAGCAATTGTTTTGCTTGTAGATTATCGTTTGCTGTCTGTTTACTCAGAAGTGGTTTTCTAACTTCAACAGTGAGAAACAGACATGAAACACATCAAATATAATTCCGTTTTAAGCCATTATAGCAACACCCAACGCCTATTAACCACACCTCATGATGATATGGGACGTGTTTCATGCGTGGCGGTGAATCATGGCTAAATCAACAGCAACAGCCGTTTACGCAACCCCAACAGTAGCAACGCCAATTCCAACGCAACCTAGCAAAGCCACGCCCGTCTTAAATGAAAAAGCGGTGGTTCAGCAGTGGTTCAAACGCTTGTTTTTTTCCTTGCTCAGAAAAACGCTTATCGTTGCATCTCTTGTAACGTTGGGTTCTTACTTGGAATACAAGTATCACTGGTTGGGCGCATCACACGCTAATGTCCAAGCCGTTGCAAAGAAGGGGGCTAAATAATGAACTCCTCATTACTGTTGATGGCTGCATTAGCTGCGTCCCTGAATCCAAATTGCCCATACGTTTGCATTAATTCTACTGTCGCACAACTCAACACGCAATTAGCTGAGGAAAAATCACGTCTAAAGCTTTGCCCTAAAAATCACGTCACGCGCTGTATCAATCCTGCTAAAGCTGCAATCGACTCTCTGAGTAAAGATATTGAAGCCGCTAAAGGAGGCAAATAGCCATGTTAGCTTCTTTACAACATCTATTTGTGCCTTCTTACTTAACCGTTTTATATGCTTTCATGGGCGGCGCGGCGTATGGAATTCTTGGCAGTAAATTGGGGTTTATCGCAACTACAGTGCTTTTAATTATCGGCAGCGTTGGTTATGTGGTTTATTCGTTGGGGATTCTTAAATGAACGCTTCTTTATCGATAAACAATGCAATGCCGCGCAGCTCTAATTTAGCCAAACTGTGGAAAGCTTGGCAAGTCATCAGTGTCGTGCTTATCACGGGTTATTCCATTGTATTTTTCCTCAGCCTTGGAAACACTCCTCATTCAAGATTAATTTATCTTGGAATTGCTTTAGTGTTACCTGTGATTTCTTGTGCAACGTTGGCAATTGGAATCACCTGCTACTACCAACAGCGTTATTTTTTGGCTGCTATCGGATTGATTGCGGGTTTTATTTTGACCTTGCCCACACTGTTAAGCGGCGGGCTGCAATTAGCCAGTGAATGGGGTTTATTATCATGAACCTACATAATCCAAAGGCACTGAAAAACGTAGTCATCGGTAGCGGGTTCTTTATGTGGGGACTCAGTTTATTAGCAACAATCCAATTTTGGCAATCGTTGGGCGACTCCGCAAGTAGCAGTGGAATTTACATTGCAGCGGGCTTGGTAATCTCTGTTATCGCTTTGATTATGTTACCTATCACTGTGCACAGTTGGTATGCAGATAAAGTAGTCATGGCTGTTGTGTCTGCTTTGGTGTGGGTGGTGTTGGTAAGTTTGATGTTAATTGCAGAATTTGGCTTCTTTGCTAAATCGCAAGAAAGTTTAGAGTCTCAGAAAAACGTAGCAGGCTTGCCCTATCAGGCTGCGAAAGCCCGTCTTGACTCAGCCAATGAACGATTAGCAAGCATGTCAAATAATGCCAGTGTTGACGTAGCGGGCTTGTCCGCAAAACGTGACAAGTTAATTTCTCAGAAAACCGCGCTTGCTAAGGAACTTTCATCATGTGCAAAGAATCATTTCAGGGCGTGCATTAATCCCAAAAAAGCTGAAATTGAAGCTGTTAGCAATGAAATTGCTATCTTGGATAGTCAGCTTGGCAGTGGGAATGGGTATAAAGGCGTTTTAGCCGAGCGAGACGCAGCACTTAAAGATTTACAAGCCAGTGCTAAATCAGGCGGTTCAAATGATTCAACAATGAATCCTGTTTTCGTCTGGGGTGAAAGACTCACTGGAATGCCTGCTAAAGATATTCAAGTGCGATTAATGGTGGTGTTAGCTTTCATCATTGAGTTGTGGGGATCGTTTAGTGCGGCATTGCTTATGAGTAATATTCTCGAAAACAGAGAAAACCATGTGCTTACCAGTAATCACAATCACGTTGCAGCTCCGCCCATTCAACAATCACAGCCCGTAAATCAACAGCCCGTTAAACCTGTTTTTAACCCACAACCTGCTTTAACTAATTTTGGGTATTCGGTCAATTTGCCGCAGCAATTTGCATCTCAAAATCAGGCAAAAAAAGCTTAGAGCACGCGCCATTAAGCCCGTTTGAAATAAATCAAACGGGCGCGTGTATAACGGCTTTGAATGATGGGGGACGAGATGAAAAGCTTTCCAATTGGAGTGATAAAACATTATCTGATTCGAGTGAAAATACCGTCGCTATCCAAGGTGAAAAAGTGGCAAGTCTGGAAGGTGAAAATGATTCTACAAACCTTTCTACATGGAAAGAACCTAAGCCCGTTAAATCAAGAAAAGGAGGTGGTGACACCAAGACAACAGGCAAACACTCAACTCGTTACAATGCCTACCTTAAAGCTGTTAAAACAGGCAAGATTAAGCCAACTATTTACAGCCTCATGAAATACAAGATTGAAGGGATAGGGCTAGGTGTGGAAACGGCGCGGGGCTTTTTAAGTGAAATGGAAAAATCAGGATTACTTGAAAAGCTTAACATCAATAGTAAAAACTCTTATCGCTTAGCAATAGGCATAAAGGCATGAATAACAGTGAATTAGCTTATGTCTATGTTATCCAAAATGCTTTAGGTCTGGTTAAAGTGGGTGTTACAGTCAATCCTTTAACTCGATTTAAGTCTATTGAGAATAGTAGTGGTTTGGCAATAATCAAACATTATGTTTCTCCAGCCTGCACGAATGCCAAGGGGATTGAATCAGCTTTGTTGCGGGAACATAAGGATTTTAGGCTAGTGGGGGAATGGCTAGGCGTTCCTTATGAAGTTGTATGCCAGTCGCTTGATAAACATTTTTCTCATGACTTGCCAACTTCAAACGTTCAAATACAGCCATGTTCAAGACCTAAGAATGGGCGTGGCGATACAGATACAACAGGCAAACATTCAACACGCTTTAAAGCATATTGCACTGCTGTTAAAAAAGGATTAGTAAATCCAACAATTTACGCCCTTGTGCGTTATCCGATTAACGGTAAGAAAATAGGTAGCACAACCGCTATGGAATTTTTGCAAGCTATGAATGAATCGGGCTTGATTCAGAAAATCGAGAAAGGAGGCAAGGTGACTTACGTTTTAGCGTAGACAAATAAAAAGCGGGCTTGCCTTTAGGGCAGCCCGCCTCTCGTTTCATCTTAATTTTATTTTCAAAGATAAGGAGCTTAAACATCCTAGAAAACCGTTACGCAAGTAATAAGTTTTTTATTTACAGCGTGTTACTTGACGCTGGCAATAATAACAGCTATCTTTTATAGTTGAATTTTGCTAATCCCTTTTAATAAGGGACGCGAAAAAATTATACCCGCGATTCTGTGTATTATCTTGGCGGATGGTCACAGAATGCGGGCTCATTAATACATAAAACTAATTGATTCTTAAGGATTTATATCTTAGTGCTACAGGTAATAGTATAGATTACAGCTCACTAAGACTCAAGACCTTAAAAGAAATCAATTAGTTTCCCCAACAAAAAGGAAACTAAAATGCAAGTAAAATCAAACTCCTACTTAAAATCAATCAATGAATGGTGTGCAAGCCTATCCTGTCATGATTTAGATTTTAGCTTTACACGTTTACCAAAACCCATCCCCAACAAAACCTATTGGCTCAAGGACAGCAATGTAGAGTCATTTGTCTCTGTTGTTAAGGGTAAGCCGTGGTTTACGATTACCTACGATGCTAATTGTGCCCCCACAATCACGCTTAAGACGTTCAAATCAAACCTAGACGGCGAACAATATATTGGCAGTGATATTGATGCTAAAGCTTTGTGTTGTGCACCTGACAGTGATTTTCGCGATGTGCTTGAACAGCACTCGCCCGCAAAAAATGAAAAGGTAATCTCTGCTAGTAACAAGGTTTTCAATTCGGTGAAAAACCATGTTGCAGCATCCTTGCACAATCCTAAAAAACAACTTCCAAATCGCTACCTTGCCAATAAAGGACTGAGTAATAGCGACTGGTATGGACATTTTCAGGGCTTGCGTGTTTTCAGTAAAGCTTATAGCAATGGGTTGTATATTCCATTTATCAATGAAAATTATGAACTTACTGCATTTCAGTTGATTGTTGACAAGTATGAAGTGCCTAACACCAAACAGCGCGGCAACGCGATAATTGAAACAAGCGGTTTTGTTGAGAGTGAACACACACCAACGGCTAAATATGTTGATAGCGATAAGGTTTTCTGCACTGAGTTTGAAGGCGGTTTGAAGGGCGCATATAGTCCTATCGGCAACGAATACGATTCCCAACAAGGTGAAATTTTTGTCTTTGAAGGTTTAGCGACTGCTATATCTTTTTTGAAAGCACGTCCCGCTGCATACGGAATAATCAGTGGCAGTGCCAACAATACCAACCCGTGCGTGCAGACACTTCTTAATCAAGCAAGTAAAGGAAAATTTGAAGGGCTTAAGCGGATTGTTCTTTGTGCTGACAACGATATTGCGACCTTTCACAGATTAAAAAAAGACGGCAACGAACAAGCCTGTAACGCTGGTATCTACGCGGGTGTGCAAGCCTACATAACCCATAAAGATAATGGGTTAGGGGTTAATATAACCATTTGTTCAATCCCCAACGATGTTGCACTTAATCATGCTGCAACTGACTTTGATGATTACAGACAATATCTCGCAACCGAAGAAAAAACACTTTCATCAAACTGGATAGATTACCAACTTGACGTTGCGCAACTATTAGCTAGTCCCTTGGATTATTGCAGCCCATCCAAAGCAGAAAAGCTTATTTGCAGTGACAAAAAAGTCCTTAAATCAATCAAACTCGCAATAAATAAATCACTTAATAATGAAGATGTTATGCAACATCGCTTAAATTTAGTTGCATATAGTCATCAAATTATTGAACACCACAAGCAACATCGGCGCGGATTAATCGAGTTAAACAGCCAACGATTACCAGATTCAATATCCGAAAAAATACTTAATAATAAAGGGGTAATATACCTAAAGTCAGCAATGGGGACAGGCAAAACCCATCAAATTAAAAAGGTTATTAAGCTGGCTTTAGCTCGGGGCGAAAATGTATTGTACTGCACACCGTCCACAACACTTCACAGCCAAATCATTGCAGAGTTTCGACAAGCTGGATTACAAGTGATTGATTATAAGGATATTAACTGTGAAGTCGCATTGAATTCAACAGGTAACGCCTCATTATCTAAGCCTCATGTGGCAGTGTCCGTTATTAACTCTGTTCTTAAGTTCCAAAGTGGCGAATACCACACGATTATAATTGATGAAAGTGACCAATGCCTAAATAATATTACCAATTTAGTAATATATCCTGCTAATTTTATTAATAATTTAGGGTTTATGCTTAAACGCGCTAAGCGTGTAGTTGCCTGCTATGCGCAACTGAGTATGTTATCTGTAGACTTTTTTAGCAGGCTGCAACAGCAATTCATGGATTGCCAAGAAAGCACTTTGATTATCAATCACTTTAAATCGGCGGAGGGAAAAACCGTAAAAAAAATGCCCTCCGTTGCAACAGCCTATGCCAAGATTCAAGATTTACTTTCCAAAGGCAAGAAAGTATTGATAATGAGTAACTCTAGAGAAAAAACTAAGCGCATTTTTAGCTTTATTGATGAATTACAACTTGTTGATAAAAAAAGGATTTTTTTATTAAACGACGAAGAAGATAACTTTAGTGTTAGTGAGTTTATTAAGGGGATCGATGACAACATTAGGCAGTATGATGTTGTTATCGCTAGTCCAAAATTGAGCAGTGGGGTATCTATCGACGCGGACTATTTCGATGCAATTGTTGGGGTTTTTCTTCAAGCCACCAAAGATACACCTGATTTAATAAGCAACGTGCAACAGTTGGGACGCGCACGCAAGGTTAAGGACTTGTACATTTACGCCGCGCCACATACTAATTACTTATTACCTATTGATACTACAACTCTTCATATCCAGCAAAAGAAACATTTAGCAGCGTTTAACCCCCAGTGTGACTTAGATAATGTAGGGGACATTACTATGTCCCCATCTTCAATTGCCGCTTATGAAGCCTATGTTAAGCTGTTCTTAACGGCTAAAGCGCAACGCAACCTATTAGATCGCAACCAACAGACAAGCCTATGGCAATTGCTTGAAAATGAGGGCTATACAGTTAAAGACTGTGATAAAGAAGAAGCCATACAAACAACCGAAATTGTTGAATCTGTTACAGCACATAAGGAAAGGGTCAAGTTAAATGATGCTTTAGCCGTTGCAGAGAGTGAAAGTATTTCAATCGGAGAATATGAAAATATTACTATGTCACGTAAAGCTACCAAAGAGGAAAAGTTGGCGGCGCGGAAGCATGAAATTGAGACGTTCCTTGGAATTAAACCAACACCAGATGATGTAATCGCATGGCAAGAGCGCGTGCAGACTAAAATAGAATGGCAAGAACTAATAATGAAAACTGATAGTCAACTTATTGAAGCAGATAATAAATTATTAGCCTCCCATATCAAAAAGAAAACTTTGATTGCTTACAGTTCACTAATTGCTAAAAAGCAGTTTATCGCTCTGTTGCACTCAGTCTATTTTGATGATACTGGCAATCCATACCCTGATATTTACAGAAATAGCCCCAGCGTTGTAGCGGCACAACAGCAACTCATGAGAGATGATGCGGTTGTAAGGTTTGGTAGCACTAACCTCGACTTGCTACAGAAAAACCCGTTGCAGTTTATCAACACTGAAATGCTCAAAATGGGGTATGTATTCATTCGCACGAAAGTGCGTAAAGGTGAAAAGACAAGACGTATTTACAGTTGCTCAATAGATTCCACTGTTAGGCAGTATGTTGCACATCGTGCAGAGTTAGGGCTATCAGGAATTGAAACAAACATAACAGGTTTGTCCAATAGCCAAAATAATACTGACTGTGCATATCCTGCTGATGTAGAAAGACTGTGAAGTTTTAAGGCTTTGGTAGGCTTTAATCTCTTTTATCAAAGCCCTTAACTATAATAAGTTTATAAATAAAAGGACTGGTGTTTCAACTGCGTAACTTAAACAATATTTAAGTCTGCCACCTTTTTTCTTTTGGATGGATGCCGCCTAACGGCGGCATCTAAAATTTTTTGTGGCAGAGTTTGCTTAAATAATTAATTAATATTTTTAACAATATTTAAGTCTGCCACCTTTTTTCTTTTGGATGGATGCCGCCTAACGGCGGCATCTAAAATTTTTTGTGGCAGAGTTTGCTTAAATAATTAATTAATATTTT
>JACCEE012446160.1_pt1 | contig 14669 bp, 10 predicted proteins | sample 7449931 | NCBI WGS metagenome assembly JACCEE01 (sample SAMN15323457, study PRJNA562643) | freshwater metagenome | isolation source: river surface water | place: USA:Blue River Watershed | collected 2017-08-19 | reverse complement strand
TGGTACCGTTGATCACGGTGTGGTCGAGGTGGTCGTAGAACTCCTTGGCGAACAGTTCGTTGCCGTAGGTGCCCTCGCCGGGGGCCAAGCAGCCTTCGTGGCCGTCGAAGTCCATGTGACTCAGGCCCGTGGCGTTGAAGACCCGTGCCAGGTTGCGGGCGATCTCGCGCTGCATCTCGAGATTCGGGAAGAAGACCTTGTAGGCGTGGTCCATCAGCTTGCCCACCGGTGCTTCCGCCGGATGCGGGCTGGCCGTGGTGCCATAGGCTCCGCGTTGGCAATCAAGCAGCTTCCACGGCGCGTTGGTGGAGACCGTGCGGTACCTCACCAACTCCTTGCCGATCACCACCGTCTGCAACTCGTTGCCCAGGCGGTTGGTGAAGTATTCGGGCGAAGCCACGGGGAGGGTCGTGGTTGTGGCGTCGATCGGCGCGGTCAGGGTGCTCTCGCCGGTCTTGGCCAATCGGGAGTCGGGTTCGGGCGTGATATACGGATCATGGGTCTGGATGAAGTTCGACAGCGTGTGCGCCCCGAGCCGTACCCCGATGGCCTTCGCCTTGTCGGCGCAGGCCTTCACCCCGGCGATGCCTCCGGGGAAAAACTTGGGGTTGGGTTCGTAGTGGCCCCAGCTCTTGAAGGCATTCTCATGATAGAGGCTCATGAGGTTGGCTCGCTTCACGTAGCCCAGCATCTCGTCGATCGTGGCCTCGGAGAAATTGGCGATGAGATACGAACGGCCACGCTCCGGTGAGACCTTGGCCCAGACCCCGTTGATGAGCGGATGGGGCAAGCCCTCGGCCACCTCGATGCGGCCCAGGGTCTCGAGGGCCTTCGGTTCAGGACATCCGAAGAGGGCGATTTTGGAGCCGATGACCGTCTCACCGGGCACGGCCGGCACGGGCATGTTGGGGGCGCGCTTGCCCCAGATGGTCCGGTGCCGGGGCTTCGAGCGGTCCATCGAATAGGCCTGCAGGACACTGCCGAACTCGGTCTGTCGGGCCCCGAACGGCCGGTCGGCACTGCCTTCGTCGTTCTCGGGATACCCGCCGAGGGTCTTGATGTTCAGGGCCTGCAGTCCCAGCGCGAAGGTCTCGTCACGGACCACGCCCACCACTTCGCCGATCGTCTTGCGGATGCGGGTCGGATAGGGGCCCCACAGGGCCAAATCCGCGGCACCGGCCGGCGTGACCTCCATCAGCTCCAGGGTGAGGTGGCTGGGTTGGGCCACGGCTCGGATCCGGGCGCTCAGTCCCGATTGGCCGTACCGCAGCGTCAACCGCTGGATCGCCCCATCCCAGGTCGCGCTGTCGGGCGCATGCAGGGTTCCGCCGCTGCGCAAGCTCAAGACCGGGGCCGGTTGCTTCGGAGCCAGATATTCCTGTCCATCCGAGCGTCGGGAAAAACCGATCACCGATCCGTCGGAGCCGATCACGAGGGCCGACGATGCGGTTTCGAGGCGGACCACCGGGGTCGCGCTGCCCGTCGCCGAGGCGGCGAGGGTGGGCGAATGGCTCCCGGCCACCATCGCCGCCCAAGCCAGGATTGGCCACAGAATCCGCCAATATCGGGGGAACGGCGTCCGGGCTTTCGGGTTCAGAGCGCGCAGTCGATGGGATCGCAAGGCGGTCGAGGTGGACATGCCCCGATGGAAACCCAGCCCCGTTGGCGAGGGCAGGCAAATCTCCATCACACCCGCAGGAAGATCTTCCGTTGGTAGAGATACCGCAGGAAAGCGAACCCGAACCCCAGGGTGGCCAGGGCCATCACGAGTTCTTGATAGGGACCGAAGGCCGCGCCGATCGGGCCACCGAAGAACAGTTTGGCCATGGCCTCGAAGTCGATGAAGTGCCCGCCGAAATAGAGGGTGATGGGGTTCACCCCGATCCACACCAGCGGCATCGCCCATTTCTGGAACTTCCACACGTCGACCACCTGATAGAATGCGGCCAACAACAGATAGCTGTAGCCCCCGGCGACCAGGACGAACGACGAGGTCCACAGTTTCTTGATCACGGGAAAGTTCAGGTGCCAGAGCCATCCGAGCGCCAGACACCCCAGTCCCAGCGTCACCAACCGCAGCACGCGTTTGCGATCGGTGAGCGTGGGGTTCTGCAGGATCAGCCCGGCGAAGACGCCCAGGAGACAGCTGGCGATGGCCGGCAGGGTGCTCAGGAGCCCTTCCGGATCGTGATCGCCATCATGCTTGCGCAGCGGCAGGAACTGTTGATCCACGTAATTGGCCAGATTGGCCCCTTCGGCCCAGTTGCCGGCCCCATGCCCCGGCACGGGAATCCACGACATCATCGCCCAATAGCCCAACAGGATGCCCGCGCAGGCCCCGATGAGCGCCTTGGGCTTGAGGTGGCAGAACATCAGGCCCGCGAAAAGGTAACACAGGGCGATCCGCTGCAGCACTCCGAGCAGGCGGATCTTTTCGAACGGCGTCGAAAACCCACCGTAATACAGGATGCCGATGAAGTAGAGGAGGGTCGCCCGTTTGAAGATGCGGATCGTGGCCGTCCGGCGGTCGGTGTGCTGGAGGGTTTTGCTCAGAGAGAACACCAGCGACACCCCGGCGATGAAGACGAAGAGCGGGAAGATCAGGTCCTCGAAATGGAACCCAGCCCAGGCCTTGTGATGCAGTTGCTCGGCGATCAAACCCAGCAGGCCGCCGCTGGAGAACTTCTGGAGTCCCCGGATCAACTCCTCGGCGCCGACGATCCAGAACATGTCGAAGCCGCGCAGGGCATCGAGCGACATCAGGCGGGGTTGGGCGGTTTGGACGAGTGGTTGGGACGGGGAAGAGGGAGTCATTGAATGACGGCAGAGTCGGAGGGGGAATGCATGTGGTCACAAGGGCTTTCCGCCCCAGCGCCACTTCGGGGTCTCGCCCTTCCAGTAGCAGAGTCCGATGAAGATCGCGGATAGAACGCCGGTGATGATCCCGAAGAGGATCGGGTGTTCGGGCAGAACCCAGGCAGCACTGCCAGCGATCGAGGCAACATAGGTCAGCAGGCAAACCCATCCCTGCCAACGCGCCGGCAGTCCCCAGCCCCAGCCGTACGACTTCGCATAAAACCAGGCGGTTTCTCGGGGTAGGGGCATGGCAAGATTGCGATGTCCGCCTTGTTCAGGTGATTTTGCAGGGGATCCAGACGTCTTCGTTGTGGCGATAGACGGCGCACAGGCGGTGGTAGCCGTCGGCCACGATCACCGAATCCCGGGTGCGGGATCTCACGAGGAGCAGGGGAGACAGTGACACGCCGTTCTGGATCTTGTCGTCATTCTTGGAGACATGGCTGTTGCTCACTCCGAGCAGGGACAGACCCGAAGCCCTGAAGATGTCCTTCGCTTTGAACGAGACCATCTCGGCCGATCGGAGGCGCTCCACCAGGCGATCGGCGTCGCCCTCAGGATAAATCAGACTCAGGTAAGAACGCGCGGCCGGGTAGTTGTGCTCCTCGGGTTCGTCGAACCACTGGACTTGTTTGGGTTTGTTCATGGGCATCGCTGGTCTTGTTCCTCATGGTGGCAAACGGGTGATCGGTGCCGAGCAGGGGCATCGGGCCGGTGCTCGGTTCGATTGCGCGTGGGGTTCGAAGATTCGAAATGACAGCCTAGCTCACGATGCCCTGGATGACTTCGCCTTCCACGTCGGTCAGGCGGTAGTCTCGGCCCTGGAATCGGAAGGTCAGGCGCTCGTGATCGAAGCCCAGTTGGTGGAGCAGGGTGGCCTGAAGGTCGTGCACGGTGACCTTGTCGCGGGCGACCGAGAAGCCCAGTTCGTCGGATTCGCCGTACATCGTGCCGCCACGGATGCCGCCGCCGGCCATCACCATGCTGTAGCAGTCGGGGAAATGGTCGCGGCCGAGGATGCCGCCCTGGGCGGTGCGGCCCTCGCGGAACGGAGTGCGCCCGAACTCGCCCCCGAGCACCACCAGGGTGTCGTCCAGCAATCCGCGTTGGCGGAGGTCTTTGAGGAGCGCGGCGACCGGGCGATCCATGGTGCGGCACTTGTGGGTCAGGCCATCGCGGATGTCCTCCGAGGGTCCGGTGCCGTGGAAGTCCCAGCCCCAGTCGAAGAGTTGGACGTACCGGACACCCTGCTCGACCAACCGGCGGGCCAGCAGGCAGTTGTTGGCAAAGCTCGATTCACCGGGCTTGGCCCCGTAGGCCTCGAGCGTGGCCGGGCTCTCACGGTTGATGTCCATCACCTCGGGCACCGACATCTGCATCCGGAAGGCCAGTTCATACTGGGCGATCCGTGTGGCGGTCTCCGGATGCCCCAACTCCTGCGACTGCAGCTCGTTGAGTTCGCGCAGCGTGTCCAGGCCCATGCGTCGCAGGTTGCGATCCATGCCGGCGGGGTCCGAGGCGTACAACACCGGGTCGCCCTTGGATCGGCACTGCACCCCTTGATAGACCGAGGGCAGGAAGCCGTTGCCGAAGGAGTTCTTGCCGCCATTGGGCTGCACACCGCTGGAGATGAGCACCACGAATCCGGGCAGGTTCTGGTTCTCGGTGCCCAGACCATAGGTGACCCAGGCTCCGATGGAAGGGCGACCCGGCCGAGGAGACCCCGTGTACACGAGCAGTTCGGCCGGCGCGTGGTTGAACTGGTCGGTGGTCATCGAGCGGATGACGCACAACTCATCGGCCACCGTCTGCAGGTGGGGCAGAGCGTCGGAGAGCCAGACGCCTCCCTGACCGTGCTGGGTGAAGGTGCGCGGGGTGCCCAGGAGCTTGGGCGTGCCCGAGGTGAAGGCGAAGCGCTTGCCCTTGAGGAAGGCGTCGGGGCAGTCCTGCCCGTTGCGCTTCACCAGTTCGGGCTTGTAGTCGAACAGATCGAGATGCGGCGGCGATCCGGTGAGGTGCAGGTAGATCACCCGCTTGGCCTTCCCTGGAAACCGCGGGCTATGGGCCGCCAGAATCGGCGGGGTCGACGCCGCGGCGGCGGCGGCGGGCAGGCTGCCCTTGAGCAGGGATCCCAAGGCGATGGCCCCAAGCCCGTGGGCGCTGCGGCCGAGGAAGTGTCGCCGGGTGAGGGATTGGAGAGCTTCGATCTGTGGGTTCATGGGGGGGCTGGGTTCGGATCGGCCTCACCGTTTCATGAGGAACTCGTCGAGGTTGAGCAACACGTTGGCCACCGAGGTCCATGCGGCGGCCTCGGCCGCGTCGAGGCCAGCGGGAAGATCGCCGATGGGTTCGGTGGCCAGACGCTGGGCCTGGGTGGCGTCGGCTTGGAACCGTTGGCGGCTACGTTCCAGCAGCGTGGTCAGCGAGGTCAGTTCTTCGGGCGAAGCCGCGCGATGCAGACAGCGGCGGAATCCGGCCTGCAGCTGGTCGCTCACAGGGCCGCGGGTCAGCGCCATCTGGCGCCCCAACGACTGGGCCGCCTCGATGTACACGGGGTCGTTCAAGGTCACGAGGGCCTGCAACGGCGTGTTGGAGCGTTCGCGGCGTACTTGACAGACTTCGCGGTTCGGGGCGTCGAAGGTGGCCATCGACGGGTAGGGGTTCGACCGTCGCCAGGTGGTGTACAGGGCCCGGCGGAAGCGGTCTTCACCGCTGCTCGTCTCCCAGTCGGTGCCACTGCCGAAGGCCGCGCTGAGTCCGAGTTTCGGTTGGGGCGGCTTCACCGGCGGACCATGCATCCGCGGGCTGAGCAGACCACTCACGGCCATCGCCTGATCGCGGATCATCTCGGCGGAAAGGCGGAATCGGGGGCCCCGGGCCAGCAGTCGGTTTTCCGGGTCGCGGGCCAGGTGCTCGGGCGTCACCCGTGAGGATTGGCGGTAGGTGGCCGAGGTGACCATCAGGCGCAGCAGGTGCTTCAGGTCCCAGCCGCTGTCGACCAATTCGACGGCCAGCCAGTCGAGCAGCTCGGGATGGGTCGGGGGCTCTCCCTGCGAACCGAATTCTTCGCTCGTCCGCACCAACCCGATGCCGAAGACCGACTCCCAGAGGCGGTTGGCCACGACCCGTGCGGTGAGCGGATTGCGGGGATCGACCAACCACCGCGCCAGCTCGAGACGGTCGGGCCGTGGGTTCGACGACTCGAGCCCCAAAGCCGCCGGCAGCCCTTCGTGGACCTCCGGGCCCAGATTCAGGTAGTTGCCTCGGAGCTGGAGGAGCGTTTTGCGTCGATCCTGGCCGGCCAGTTCCCGCAACACCGGCACCGTGGTGTAGGGCTTGAGGTCGGTCAGCTTGCGGCGCAGTTCAGCGAGTTGGTCGCGCTGGGGCTGCAGGCGCTCGGCCACGGCCAGGTGGTGACGGGTGAGTGTGGCCTGTTCGGTGGGCGTCCGCTGGGAAGCCGGGCGAGACAAGGCCGCCAAGACCGGAGCCGGAGTCTGGATGAGCTCCGCCGCGCGCGGATCGGAGGTCTGAGACACGCGGAACGTCGCCACGGTGGCGTAGTCTTGGGAGGATTGGTGATCGAGCGTGATCACCAGATTGGAGCCGGGCCCCACCGAGAAGGGGACTTTGGGCACCAGCATCAGCCGATGCGGCTCGGATACCCGAGGGGTGACCGACCAGCCCTTTTTGGCCGGATCCGCCGGGCTGATCACCTGCGCCGCCTCGTATCCCTGGGCCTCGAAATCGGCCGCCGCGATGCGGAACTCCACCGACCGCGATGCGTCGGGGCGCAGTTCCCGGTTGGGCTTGGGCTGTTCGGCCACCACCTGATCCCAGACCGGAGTCCGATTCTCGTCGAGCAACACCACGCGGAAGCCGCTCAGGCGCTCCTGGGCTCCATCGGTGCGGTTCCAGATCGTGATCCGGTCGATGGACACCCGATTCTTCAGGTCCACCTCCCACCAGGGGTTGGCGGAATTCTCGGTGTGCGTCGTGGAACGGGCACCGTTGAAATCGCCGTTGGTGTTGCCGTCGATGGCCAGGCGGGCGGGACCGTCGAAGGCGGTGCTGCTCTGCCGGGCTTCGCCCGCGGGCGCCACGTTCTTGTCGCCTTGGAAGACCTGCACTTCGGCCAGCGACAGGATGCGCTCCTTGCCCGGAAGCTCGATGCGCACATGACGGGCCTTGGGCACGGCCGCGTTCTCAGGGACGATCCGTGCGTGGATCCGGCTGAGCACGAATCCCCCCTCGGCATGGCCCACCCGACCCTCGGGCGTGCCCCCCTCCGGGAAGACCTCGAGGCGGAGAGCCTCCACCGGCCGGGCTTCGCGGGAGGACAGTTCGACCGCATAAGAATCGGTCTTGCCCGACCGACCGACGTGGACTCGGCCGTCGTCGTCGTGACGGATCGGGGCGCCCACGCGGGACGTGACCTTGACCGGGGTCAGCGTCTGCCACGGGAGAGGCTTCGAAACCCGGGACTCCCAGACCGCCTGATCCCGGGTTAGTTCGGGGGTGCTCTTCGAGAGGATGCCCTCGATCCGACTGATCTCGGCTTCGGTCTCGGCCTTGGACCGCTTCTGCGCATCGCTGAAGAGCGGCATCACCGGGCTTTCATCGCCGCGGTCGGCGTCGGCGGTGTTGTTCAGGATGGCGAACAACCGGAAATAATCCTCCTGACTGAGCGGGTCGTACTTGTGGTTGTGGCACTGGGCGCAGGCCATGGTGGTGCCCATCCAGACGGCCATCGTGGTGTTGACGCGATCGACCAGCGCGACATTGCGGAACTCCTCGTCACTGGTGCCCCCCTCGTTGTTGGTCATCGTGTTGCGATGGAAGGCCGTCGCGATCCGCTGATCCTCGGTGGGATCGGGCAACAGGTCTCCGGCGAGTTGCTCGAGGGTGAACACGTCGAAGGGCTTGTTCGCGTTGAACGACCGGATCACGTAATCGCGGTAGGCCCAGATGGTTCGTGCGGGATCGTCGGCATAGCCGCTGGAATCGGCGTAGCGGGCCAGATCGAGCCACAGGCGAGCCCAATGCTCTCCATAGGCGCGCGAGGCGAGCAGCGCGTCGATGGTCTGCTCATAGTCGCCCCGATTTTCCGAAGTGTTCGGGCGGGCTGCCGGGGGCAGTCCTGTCAGGTCGAGGCTGGCCCGTCGTTCCAGGGCCTCGAGGTCGGCCTCGGGGTTGGTCTTGAGTCCCTCGCGTTCGAGGCGGGCCAGAATGAATTGATCGATGGGATTGCGAGCCCAGCCCCGGGTTTCGACGGTCGGCAGCGCGGGACGCTTCGGGGCCACATACGCCCAGTGGCGGGCGTATCGGGCGCCCTGCCGGATCCATTCCTGGAGCGTGGCCCGGTCGGCGGCGCTCAGGGTCTTGCCCGAATCGGGCGGAGGCATCCGATCGTCGGGATCCGTCGAGGTGATGCGCCGGACCAATTCGCTTTCGTCGGGGTGACCGGGCTTGATGGCGGGGCGTCCACCCTTCTCGGCGTAGGCCGCTTCGGCGAGATCCAGTCGAAGGGCCTTCTTGCCACCCTTGCCGCCGCCGGCATCGGGACCGTGGCACTGGAAGCAATTGTCGGAAAGAATCCGGCGGATATCGCGATTGAACTCCAGGCTGGGTTCGGCCGCGCTGAGCCCGAGCGACACGACCAACCCCGGGATCGATAGCCCCATCCATCCCCAGCGGACGCCTGTCAGAGTCGGAATTCGTAAGCCCATGGAATCGTGGTGATTTCGTCCACAGTATGGCCCACTTCCGTCGACGCCAAAGCGAAAACAAAGATGCGCCGATTTCAGGGCTGGTCCCCCGGGCCATTGATATCCCAGCGCCCGGAGGTACCGTTGACCGGCTTCGGGGGAGTGCCCACGCTTCAAGGCCTCATGACTGCCATGGCCTCACTCCGAACCGCCTCCGATCGCCGTCGCCGCCTGCTCCTGGGTTGGTGCGTCTTGAGCCTGATCGGGTTGCTGCTCCCGGCCCAGGCCCGCAACCGGACCCGCAATGTGATCCTCGTGACCACCGATGGTCTCCGGCAGGAAGAGGTATTCCATGGGGCCGAAGAAATCCTCATCTCCAAGCAGTATGGCCAGGTCGGCAAGACCAACGAACTTAAGGCCGAGTTCTGGAGGCCCGACCCCCGACAGAGTCGCGAAGTCCTTTTCCCTTTCTTGTGGGGCACCGTGGCGCGCGAGGGACAATTGCTGGGCAATCGGAAACAGGGTTCCGAGGTGCGGGTGACCAACGGACGCAACTTCTCCTATCCCGGCTACAACGAGTTCCTGACCGGCATCGCCGATCCGAAGATCGACAGCAACGACAAGTTCCTCAATGCCAACACCAACGTCTTCGAGTGGCTCAACACCCGGCCGGGGTATCGGGGCAAGGTGGCGGCGGTGGTCAATTGGGATGTGCTTCCGTGGATCCTGAATGGACCGCGGGCCGGCTTCCCGATCTGGAGCGGGTTCGACGTGCCCCCGGGAACCCGTCGGATGGCGGTGCCTCCGGCTCTCGATGAGATGGTCGAACACAGCAAGACCCTCTGGTCGGGGGTGTTGCTCGACACCTTCGTGCGCTATGGGGCGTTCCATGCGATCGACACGATCAAGCCGCGTGCGCTGTACGTTTCGTATGGCGAGACCGACGATTGGGCTCACGAGGGTCACTACGAGCGGTACCTGCGTTCGGCCCATGGATTCGATCGGTTTCTGGGCGATCTGTGGAAACGGGTCCAATCCCTGCCGCAGTACCGCGACAAGACCAGCCTGGTGATCACCGCCGACCATGGCCGCGGGCCGGCTCCGGTGGCCTGGAAGAACCATGGTCGTGAGATCACCGATTCGGCCTACCTGTGGATGGCCGTGATCGGCCCGGATACCCGGGCCCTCGGCGAACGCCACGACATCGCCATGGTCCGGCAATCTCAGGTGGCCGCCACGGTCGCGGCGCTCTTGGGCGAAGACTTCCATGGGGCCAACCCTCGGTCGGCTCCGCCCGTGGCCGAGGTGTTGGGCCGCTGAGGAACCGGGGGTATCCTCGGACTGGCGTTGGCAACAACCTCCCCCGCCTCCCCCGAGCCCTCCCGGGGGCGAGCAATGAGTCCCGCTGCAGGCCGGCCTCGGGGCGGCCAGCGAAGCGCCGCTTGGGCTTTGATGGAGGCCAGGGATCCGGTAGGGTGATGGCGTTGAACGCCTGCAAGCCACGCCTGAGCATCATCGTTCTGAACTACAACGGAGCGCGCTGGTTGGATCGTTGCGTGGATTCGCTCCGCGGACAGACCATCCTGGGGCGCTTCGAACTGCTCCTGGCCGACAATCGGTCCACCGACGGATCCGACCTCCAGGCACGCCGGTTGATGGACGATTTCCCCGGGGGCTGTTTCATCGACAACGGCGGAAACCTGGGGTTCTGCGAGGGCAACAATCGCCCTGCGGCCACGGCGGTGGGGGAGTGGTTGCTGTTCCTCAACAACGACACCTGGCTGGAGCCCGACTGCCTGGCGAAGCTCCTGCAGGGAGCCGAAGCCTCGGGGGCCGAAGCGGCGATGCCCCTCGTGATGGACTATGCCGATGACACCTTCCAGAGCCTCGGCATCCGCGGCTTGGATCCGTTCGGTTGGGGAAACCATTTCTCCTCGCTTCCCTCCGCGGAGGGACCGGTCGAGATCCTCGCCCCGAATGGGTGCGCTCTGCTCATCCGCGCGGAGGTCTTTCGTGCGCTTGGCGGGTTCGACCCGGTGTTCTTCATGTACGCCGACGAACTCGATCTCGGACTCCGCCTGTGGGTGTCGGGCGGCCGCGCGGTGGGATTGCCGGGTGCACGGCTGCACCATCGCGGCGCCGCCAATGTGAATCCCGCCGGCGGCGGCACCTTGCAGGAAATCCGCACCAGCATCAGCACACGCTTCTACTCGAATCGCAACTCGCTGCTGGCATTGCTCAAGTCCGGTGGGCCGGGGTTGTCGTGCCTGGCGGCTCTCCAGGTGGGCCTCATCCTGGCCGAGGGGATCGTGGCCGGGGCGCTGTCGCGGAGTTGGACGGTCTTCCGTCGTGGTTATCTCGCGGCGCTCGCCGACGCCTGGCGTCTCCGAGACCATTGGCGCGCGGAACGCCGTCGCATCGGGTCCACCCGGCGTCGGGGAGAGTTCGAGATGCTCCGGCGTTTCCTGACCCTGCGTCCGCAGCGATGGGATGAACTCCAGCGGATTCGCCGGATGGGCATCCCCAAGATCTCCCCCCGCTGATCGTCCGAAGGCTTCCGGATTGCCCGGAACCCCGCGGCGAGGCCAGGTCTCGGTGGGCTTTGGGGTCGGCTTTGGGGATGGATCGCCTGGCGGGTGGCCCGGCGCCTGTCAGTGCTCCGACAGGAACTTCTTGAGATACGCGCCGTAACTCGATTTTCCGAGTCGCGCGATCGAGGCCTCGAGGCTTGTGCGGTCGAGCCAGCCCTGCCGGAAAGCGATCTCCTCGAGGCACGCGATTTTCAGGCCCTGGCGGTTCTCGATGACGGACACGAACTGCCCGGCCTCGAGCAGGGAATCGTGCGTGCCGGTATCGAGCCAGGCGGTGCCCCGGCCGAGGAGTTCGACATGGAGGTCTCCACGCTCGAGATACAGTCGATTGAGATCGGTGATCTCGAGTTCGCCGCGCCCTGAGGGTTTCAGGCTTCGCGACAGCCGAACGACGTCCGCGTCGTAGAAATAGATGCCGGGAATGGCGTAGTTGGATTTGGGAACCGCCGGCTTCTCCTCGAGGGAGACCACCCTGCCGTCCCCATCGAATTCAACCACGCCGTAGCTCCTCGGATCGGCGACGTGGTAACCGAACACCGTGGCCCCGCTGCCGCGTTGGCTGGCGTGTTCCAGGGATCGGGCCAGTCCGTGCCCGTAGAAGAGATTGTCGCCCAGCACCAGGGCGGCGGGTTCGTTCTTCAGGAAACCGGCGTCGTCCGCGATGTGGAACGCCTGGGCCAAGCCGTCGGGACTGGGCTGCTCCGCATAGGTCAGCGACACACCGAAGTGGGAGCCGTCGCCCAGCAGACGGCGGAACAGCGGCAGATCGGTCGGCGTGGAGATGATCAGGATGTCCCGGATGCCGGCGAGCATGAGGACCGACAGCGGATAGTAGACCATCGGCTTGTCATAGACCGGCATCAACTGCTTCGAAACGGCGATGGTCAGGGGGAACAATCGGGTGCCGGAGCCACCGGCGAGAACGATGCCTTTGCGTTTCATGATCGTGTCGTTGCGGGGAAGGGGTGTCAGGACGAAGGGAAAGGCTCAGGCGCCGGTTCCAAGGCGCTCGCGGGCGTATCTCCGGGCGGTGATCTCGGCGGCCCAATCCCGATGGGCGAGGTACCAATCGACGGTCTTCTCGATGCCGGTGTCGAAATTCTCCTTCGGCGACCAGCCGAGTTCGCGCCGGATCTTGGTGCTGTCGATCGCGTAGCGGCGGTCGTGACCCGGTCGGTCGGCGACGTGGGTGATCTGCAAGGCGTAGGAAAGACCGTCTGCCCGCGGCGACTTCCGGTCGAGCAGGGAGCAGATGCGCGTCACGATCTCGATGTTGGCGCGCTCGTTGAGCCCGCCGACATTGTAGGTCTCTCCCTCCCGGCCATGGTTCAGCGCCAGCCAGATGGCCGTGGCGTGGTCTTCGACATAGAGCCAATCCCGGATTTGTCGGCCATCGCCGTACACCGGCAGCGGCTTGCCCTCAAGGGCGTTGAGGATCATCAGGGGGATGAGCTTCTCCGGGAAGTGGTACGGCCCATAGTTGTTGGAGCAGTTGGTGGTGATGGTCGGGAAGCCGTAGGTGTGCTGGAACGCCCGGACGAGATGGTCGCTGGCCGCTTTCGAGGCCGCATAGGGGGAATTGGGTTCGTAGGGGCGCTCCTCGTTCCACGGCGCGTCGGTGGCGCCCAGGGTACCGTACACCTCGTCGGTGGAGACGTGGAGGAAGCGGAACGCGCCCTTCCGCGCTCCTGGAAGCCCGGACCAGTGCTGCTTCGCGCAGTTCAGCAGGCGGAGCGTTCCGATGACGTTGGTCTGGAAGAACGGCTCGGGCGAATCGATGGATCGGTCGACATGCGACTCGGCGGCGAAGTGGATGACCGCGTCGATCTGATGTTCGCCGAGCAGCTGGGCGACCAGGGCGGTATCGCCGATGTCGCCATGGACGAAGACGTAGCGGGGGTCGTGGGCGACGTCGGCCAGGTTCGCGGGATTTCCCGCATAGGTGAGGGCGTCGAGGTTCACGATCCGGGTCAGGGGCGAGCCCTTCTCGAGCAGCCGCTGCCGGATGAAATTGGAACCGATGAAGCCGGCACCGCCGGTGACGAGGAGGTTCATGGACGGAGACCCTTGGGGGTGGATGGAACTGGGTACGGCATGGAGATCATGGAGGGAACACTCAAGCCTGCGCTCTTTGCCAGCGACGGAGATCGCGGGCGATCGCCTCGTGCACCTCGGTCATCCGGATTCCGACCGAAGCGAGTTTGGCTGAACTCAGCACGCAGTTCGATCGCGGAGTCTTGGCCGCGATCTCCATGAACTCCGACTCGTCTTTGAAGAACGCATATTCCTTCTTCAGCACGCCGCTGGAAAGGATGTGGTCCACGACCTGCCGCGTGGTCACCTGACCGGGATTGGTGACATTGTATTTGCCGAAGGGCACCCGCTTCTCCCAGCAGGCCAGCGTGGCCGAGGCGAATTCCTGAAGCTGCGAGATGGAGTTGGTCGCCTCGAGCAGTCGCTGGTACCTCATCAGCTTGGTCAGGTAATTCCTCGGGTTTTCGCGATGATCGAAGGGGATGCGAAGGCGCCAGACATAGACCTCGGGCGCGTCGGCGAGCACCTCTTCGCCGAGGGCCTTGGTGCCGCTGTAGAAGGAGCAGTTGTCCTGACGGAAGGTGAAATTCGGAGCGTCCTCCTCGGTGAATCCGGAGCCGTCGGCGCGGCTTCCGGTATAGATGCAGCCGGAGGACACATGACCCCAGGGGACACCGGCGGCGGCGCAGGCCTCGGCGATGCGTCCCGGAAGCACGGCGTTGCCGTCGAGGCAATCGGCCTTGTGGAGCTCACAAGCATCGACGTTGGGCTTGCCGGTGTAGCCGGCGGCGTTGATGAGGAACGTGGGTTTGTCAGCCCGCAGCGCGGCCAGGAGCGTCGCCGGATCGGCGTAGTTCAGCTCGGCCCGTGATAGGCTTCGAAACGCGACATTCTTCTGTTCCAGGATTTCCTGGTAGGCCCGACCCACGTAACCGGAGCCGCCAAGTAGGTAGATCATGTTGAGATGCGACCGAAAGGGATTCTTTTGGCGGACCAGGAACAAGGCTTTTTGTGCGTTTCGGAGACGAAGTCCGGCGCATCTGTTGCCGGATCGTGTCGGGCCTGATGTCTTGCCGGACCCGGTTGAAGCCCCTGATTGATCGCCCCCTGAGGTTGGTGGGAAGTCTTGATTCGCGGTCCCCCCCGACCCAAACCCCTGAGCCAGTCGGGATGGTCGCCGGGAGACCTTGGGGTCGGGCGAGTAGGAGATCCCACCTGTGCGGGCCGGTCTGGCTTTCTGCCGCTAGGTATCCGGTCTCGGGCCGAACATCGACGGACATGGTGTTGCTTTCGTTGTTACTTTTGGCCGGCGAGGGGGCCTGGTTCGGCCAGGGAGGGGGGCTGAAGACGAAAAAACCGCGATTGCTCGCGGTTTTTTGAAAGTGGTGCCGGCGGAGGGACTCGAACCCCCACACCCTTCCGGGCAACAGATTTTGAGTCTATCGCGTCTGCCATTTCGCCACGCCGGCATGGTCGTGCGACT
>JACCEE011669537.1_pt1 | contig 14671 bp, 19 predicted proteins | sample 7449931 | NCBI WGS metagenome assembly JACCEE01 (sample SAMN15323457, study PRJNA562643) | freshwater metagenome | isolation source: river surface water | place: USA:Blue River Watershed | collected 2017-08-19 | reverse complement strand
TGTGAATTGGTTTTTATAAAAACTGGTAATGAATTCTGATAAAAAACAACTCAATAAATTTGTGCCACTTTTGTTGGGCTTCGTTCCTCAGCCCAACCTACGCGCTATATTATTGAGTTGTTGTAATGTAATTTGTTCACCTATACAAAATGTTTGTTGATAAAAATAAATAGTGCAAGAAGTGATATGACAATTATCATTCCTCGAATTGGATAAATAATGTGCGAGTTTCCAACTAAAAATAAATATTTTGACAATTGATTTTTTACTCCTTTTTTTTCTAAAAAATTAGCATGTTCTTTCTTGGCAAGCTCACGACCGTACTTAATTCCAGGTATAGTTGTCCAAAAGTCTAACAATATCAAAATCCATAGGCACGGTAAAAGTGCTGTAAAAATAAATAATATTTCCATTTTTCTTTCTATGCCATTACAGTATCAGCCCTCGTTGCCGCATGATTTCACCCACCGATTGATTTAAACCGCTTGTTTTCTTTCTCATTTTTGCCTCCTCTTTGTTGTGTGAATTGGTTTTTATAAAAACTGGTAATGAATTCTGATAAAAAACAACTCAATAAATTTGTGCCACTTTTGTTGGGCTTCGTTCCTCAGCCCAACCTACGCGCTTGTTGTGAAATAGCCATGTTGTTTACTCCAAAAATTGAACAAAATTAAAAAGTCTTATCTTGAAATTAATCTTAATTTATTAACTTCAAGACTATTTTCTGCTGGAATGTCATCATCCCAACACTCAGTAGGATAAGTAAAATCAACCCATCGAGAGGCATTTGTGATAGAAAAAATGTCCGGCTGAAGAATTGTAACCAAAGAGTCAGGATTTGTGAGAAAGGGGTCTAGTTTAATAAAAATCATTGTTTTATTGCCCTGACGTAAACGGATCGCTTCCCCCGTTGCCATTTCAAGTCGCGCTGGTAAATTTATTCGATCATCTACGCCACTAAAACCACCCAGCCGCTCAATTTTCTTTAGCAACTCATTAACGGCTTGTTGGCTGATTTTTGCCTCTCGTTTACCAATAGTTTTAACACCATAAGCCCCACGATATTCAACTTTGCCACTTTCAAAAATCTGAATAAGATAGGCTTTTTTACAATCGATTAGCGCATAGCTAATCACTGGCTGTTCAATTGGATTAGAAACTGCCGAATTTAAATGGCTTACAACAAAAACACCGAGTAATAAAATAATCACAAGTGTTACTTGAAAAAGACGTTTGAAACTAACGCTAGAAATAATTTTGACAGACATGAGTGACCTAAAACACATAATGGGGGGCAGGTGGTCTTTGATGCTTGCGCGGCTCATTTAGCAATCGGTATTCACATATTTTTTGCGTCTGGTGATGTTGGTGCATAAAAACACCAAGTCTTAATGGCTCATTACGGTCAACACCATGTCCATAGCTACCAAACGACATATCCAAAAAACCATCGAAATAATATTGTCCTTTATAACCAAATACAGTTATTAATGCCGCTAACGGTGGGAATTGCGTGATAGCAGGCCATTCTAACAATTCTCGATCAGCAAATATGGCTTTCATACTGGCATCATCTACTCGTTGCAATGACGAATCAACAATATAAACGCCATAGCGATTTTTAATCACGGTATTCGTTGCAATACCGTCATTGTCCATATCTAGCAGGGTCTGATAACGCAGATACGGTTCTTCCGTTCTATATTGATTGAGTTTCTCCAAAAAATATTGCGACTTTTTTATACGCCAATTAATTCCCTTGTCATTTTTATGAATTTCCATATATTTTTCTAAAATGTCTTGATCTCGATAATCGCTAAAACTTGAAGTTTTATAATAAACACGCAAAATTTCTTCCGCAGTCATCTCTACAGGTTTTAAATCTATAAATCCCTCAAGTAACGGCTCTGTTAGTCTGCCATGCAAGGGATCATTGTTTAGAAACTCTGTGGTGTTTAGCCGTTGCCAATAAGCTCTACAAACTTCTGTCCAAATACCTTTGGTCAATATAAAGATAGGTTTGGGTAATATTTTTTCCTCTGCGTAAGCCATGCTACTGAATAGGGCGATAACTCCCCATAAAAATAAGGGATAGATTTTCTTTCTCATTTACTGCCTCCTCTTTGTTGTACAAATTGGTTTTTATAAAAGCCACACTATAAACCTGACTTTTATAAAAAACAACTAACCAACCAATAAGCTGTTTCTACTTTGTTTTGTATGTCATTATTAAAATCTTCTTTACACTCCCATGTCGGCGGATAAATTCCTTGCCTGACAAATTTATGAAAACTCGAATAAGACCAATCAATAACCCGATTGACTGTTCCATGTTTTAAATGAAATTCGTTCATTTTTATGAATGCCACGAGAAAAATAACCTTTTAACAAATTCCATCGAATTGAAAAATCCGAATCATTTTCTGGCAATTTCCAAATGCAATGTAAATGCTCTGGCATAACAACAATGGAAATTATTTCAAATGGTTTTCTGTTTTTAACGTAATGAAAGGCTTCGCTTAATAATTCAATATTCTCAATTAATAGCGAATTGTTTTTACATTGGGCTAAATTAACCGTAAAAAACCATGTTGCACCTAGTGTATAAAAACGGCGGTAATTAGTCATGGGTAAATTATTCAACGTTATTGATGCGCTTCCCTTTGTTCAGCGCATCCTATTTTGAATTGTTTTTTATAAATTTGTTTTTATAGAAAACAACTCTTTCATTAAAATTTAGCGCATCTTATCGCGTTGAACGTTCAACCATGATCGTTTTTGTATCATTAGCCGATGAAAAACTGTGTCCAAGTTCTTCCAGAGCTTCACATACTAATTCAAGAGTTTCATCCATTTGATTTACCTAGATATTTAACTAATAAGATGGATAGAGCAACGGCAAAAACAATTACTCCAAAATAACAGGCGCACGTTAAATATGCGCCTTCTTGAAAAAAGAACGGTTTTTAAAACTTCCCGTAATATCCCTCTTTCAACGCATCAAACAAATTTAAGTTAAAACTTTTTTGTCATGCGTAAAGCCTGCTTAAATTTGCGCAAATCATCCAGAGCGTAAAGATGCGCTGTGCCAACCTCCATGTTAGCCACTATTTTTGCAGCCTTTACATAACGCCGAAACGTAGCAATCGAAACCTCCAAATATTCTGCCGCCTCAGTTGCGGTAAACATCGCATTTTCCAAATCACCAAATACTTGCTGATGTGTAAAGTCTTGTTGCTGATCTACCGCATTTCCTAATAAAAGAAAAAATTGTTGCCGTTCAGTGTGAGGCAATTGCTGTAAAGTTGAAAAAAGTTCCTGCGCTGTCGTTATCATTTTTTATTACAATTCTGATTGAAGGTATTTTTTAAGCTCACTGTAAAAATTTTCATGCGAACCTATTTTGTAAAAATCAATCATTAAAATAAGCATCGTTTCATTAGCAGACTGGCGATACGCAATGAGATATTCTTGACGGTTAAATTTGAATTTATACACTTGAATACCTGCTAGATCACCTACTTTAGCCTCTCCAATGTCAGGATTTTCACAAATCAGGGCAACTTCATCTTCAATAATCGCCCTGAATGCTTTGGATTGTTTTTTTACAAATTGAACAAAGGGTCTTTTGTAATTCCTAATCAAAATTTCCCGTAGTAGCCTTCCTTCAACGCATCAAACAAATTCGCCGCCGAGTGAATTTCCCCATCATACTCAATCTCCTCATTGCCCTTACACTCAATCGTTGAGCCATCTTCTAAGGTAAATTGGTAAGTCGTACTCTCCAAATCCGCCTCTTTCACCAACACGCCTTGGAACACCTCAGGATTAAAGCGGAACGTAGTGCAACCTTTCAACCCCTGTTCATACGCATATTGATAAATATGCTTAAAATCATTGTATGCAAAATCGGTCGGCACATTCGCCGTTTTAGAAATTGACGAATCAATCCACTTTTGCGCCGCTGCTTGAATATCCACATGCTGCTTCGGAGTCACCTCATCCGCACTGATAAAATAGTCCGGCAATTGATGCGCCGGGTCATCACTGTACGGCATAGCGTGTGGATTAACTAAATGCCGATAAGCGAGTAATTCAAACGAATACACATCAATCTTTTCTTTTGATTTTTTCCCTTCTCGGATCACATTGCGTGAATAATGATGCGCAAAACTCGGTTCAATACCATTGCTGGCATTATTGGCGAGCGATAACGAAATTGTACCGGTTGGCGCAATCGAACTATGATGCGTAAAACGCGCCCCAACTTTAATCAGTTGTGCCACTAACTCCGGCTCTTCTTGTGCGATTTGCTGCATATAACGACTGTATTTGGCATGTAATACCTTACCTGGCACTTCATCACCCAGTTTATAACCATCGGTTATCATTTCCGGACGTTTATGCAGCATGGCGGCAGTCACGGTAAAGCTTTGTTCCATAACCGGTGCCGCACCTTTTTCTTTGCTCAACTCCAATGCCACTTTCCAACCTTCAAGAGCCAAAGTTTTTGTCACTTCTTCAGTAAATTTTAAGGATTGCTCATCGCCATATTTCATGCCTAACAGGGTCACAGTTGACCCTAAACCTAAATATCCCATCCCATGTCGGCGTTTACTGATAATTTCATGGCGTTGTTGTGCTAATGGTAAGCCATTGATTTCAACTACATTATCTAACATGCGCGTAAAAATACGTACCGTTTTGCGATAACTTTCCCAGTCAAAATAGGCTTCAGGAGTAAAAGGATTTTCGACAAAACCGGTCAGATTAATAGACCCAAGCAAGCACGAACCGTAAGGCGGAAGGGCTTGTTCACCACATGGATTCGTTGCCACAATATCTTCACACCACCAGTTATTGTTCATTTCATTGACTTTATCAATCAAAATAAACCCCGGCTCGGCATAATCATAAGTCGAAGACATAATAATGTCCCACAACCGCTGCGCTGGGATGGTTTTGTAAATTTTACAAGCAATCAACGACTGTTCATTGCGCACATAATCTGTTTGATACGGCAATTCGCGCCAAATAATCTGTTGGCTGTTATTTAAATCTAAATTATCACGTTCAACTTCTTTTTGTGTGACTGGAAAAGACAGTGGCCAACTGGCGTTATGTTTCACCGCCTCCATAAATTCACGCGTAATCAACAGCGATAAATTAAATTGCCGCAAACGACCGTTTTCGCGTTTGGCGCGGATAAAGTCCACTACGTCTGGATGACCAATATCAAAAGTCGCCATTTGCGCACCGCGTCGCCCACCCGCGCTAGAAACGGTAAAACACATCTTGTCGTAAATATCCATAAACGACAACGGCCCTGAAGTATAAGCCCCCGCGCCAGAAACATAGGCATCTTTGGGTCTTAAGGTAGAAAAGCAGTAACCAATACCCGCGCCGCTTTTTAAGGTTAAGCCCGCCTCATGCACTTTATGTAAAATATCATCCATCGAATCCGCAATTGAACCGGATACGGTACAATTAATCGTAGAGGTGGCTGGTTTATAAGTTAACGCGCCGGCATTAGATGTAATGCGCCCAGCCGGAATTGCACCATGCCGCAACGCCCATAAAAACTCTTTATACCAATGCTTTTGTTTTAGTTCAGAGCTTTCTACCTCAGACAAGGCTTTGGCAACCCGTTGATAAGTGGCATCAATATCTTTATCGACTGCTTGTCCGTCTTTAGTTTTTAGGCGGTATTTGCTATCCCAAATGTCGATTGAGGCAACTTGAAAAGGAATATCGGTAACGGTATTTTTGACGATTTGTAACTGTGCTGGCATATCAATGAATGTCCTGTTTTTTAAGGGTGCATCTAAATCACTTTAGATACAAAAGGCGGCAAATTCTACAGTAACAAGTTTGCTACATCTAGCACCGCCGCCTTGATTTTTATAAAAAACAATACAATCAATCAGTTACATTAAAATTTAATTTATTATTTAAAATCAATAGGTTATATACTTATGGTTTTTAAATATTTTAAAAAATCCTCCTTAAGTTCTTCATGTAACAGCCCATGTTCAACGTTGGCAATCAAGTAACCTAACTTAGAACCGCAATCATAACGCTTCCCTGCAAACGCATAAGTTAGCACTGCTTGATGGGTTAATAACTGCGCAATGCCATCCGTTAATTGAATTTCACCGCCGGCACCTTTGCCTAATTTTTCCAAATGCTCAAAAATTGCTGGCGTTAAAATATAGCGACCAATAACCGCTAAATTAGAAGGCGCGTCTTCAGGCTTTGGCTTTTCCACAATAGATAGCATATTGCCGGTGGTCGCGGATAATGGTTCAATCGCTACAATGCCATATTTATGCGTATCCTGTGGATTAACATGCTCAACCGCCACCACACTGTTTTGTTGCGCATCAAATACATCAACCAATTGTTTAATACAACCGCGCGTGCCGTCTTCGACTAAATCATCAGCCAAAATCACCGCAAACGGCTCATCACCGACCGCAGGTTTAGCACACAGCACCGCATGACCTAATCCTAACGCTTCAGCCTGACGAATCGAAATACAAGTAATATGCGCTGGAATCATCTGCTTTAAAGCTTCTAAGGTTTGAAGCTCACCTTTTTTTTCCAATTCATTTTCTAACTCATACGCTTTATCAAAATGATCCGCTATCGAGCGCTTATTTCTACCGGTAATAAAAATCATGGTTTCAATTCCGGCGGCAATCGCCTCTTCTACCGCGTATTGAATCAAAGGCTTATCCACAATCGGTAACATTTCTTTAGGACTGGCCTTAGTCGCGGGTAAAAAGCGCGTGCCTAAACCGGCAACCGGAAATACAGCTTTAGTAATTTTTTGTTTCATCAATATAAGGCTCGTGAAGGTTAGGACAATAAGTTTTTGATTTTTAATAGTTAAATTTATCTACGCAATTTAATCTTCCATTAATGCCGGAGCTAACACGGTACGGCTACCGTTGTGTTCAGGACTACTGACAATGCCTGCGGCTTCCATTTCTTCTATAAGACGTGCCGCGCGATTGTAGCCGACTTTAAAACGCCGCTGTACACTGGAAATTGATGCCTTACGACTTTGAATCACAAAAGCCACCGCTTCATCATACATAGCATCTGTTCCGGCATCGCCACTATTCAATGGCGCAAACCCCATCGTGGCATCACTGGTTTCTTGCAAAATTTCCTTGATATAGTTAGTCGGAGCTGTTTTTTTCAAAAAATCTACCACCCGATGCACCTCATGATCATCAACAAATGCGCCATGTGCGCGAATCGGAATGCTGGTTCCTGACGGTAAAAATAGCATATCGCCATTGCCTAATAACGCCTCAGCACCGCCTTGATCGAGAATAGTACGCGAGTCAATGCGTGAGGATACCTGAAAAGATAAGCGTGTGGGAATATTGGCTTTGATTAACCCGGTTAATACGTCCACCGAGGGGCGTTGGGTGGCTAAAATTAAATGTATACCGGCGGCTCGCGCTTTTTGTGCTAAGCGGGCAATCAATTCTTCTACTTTTTTGCCGACTATCATCATCATATCGGCTAATTCATCAATGATAATGACAATATGCGGCAAACTATTTAATTCTTCTGGCTCATTACTCTGAACATCGGCCTGAAACAATGGATTTAAAATCGGCTGCCCCGCAGTGACTGCATCACTGATTAATTGATTAAATCCGGCTAAATTGCGTACACCAACTTTTGACATAACTTTGTAACGCCGTTCCATTTCAGCCACCGCCCAGCGCAAGGCGTTATTTGCCTCTTTCATATCCGTAACCACCGGAGTTAACAAATGTGGAATGCCTTCATAAACTGACAGTTCCAACATTTTAGGATCAATCATAATCATCCTGACATGTTGCGGTGTTGATTTATACAGCAAACTTAAAATCATAGTATTAATCGCCACTGATTTACCCGAACCGGTTGTCCCAGCAACCAACATATGCGGCATTTTCGCTAAATCAGCCACCACTGGTACCCCGGCAATATCTTTACCTAAAGCAAGCGTTAGCGGTGAAGGCGCGGCTGAAAAAATCGGCGACACTAATAAATCCCGCAACGCGACCATTTCCCGCTCACGGTTAGGAATTTCTAAGCCAATGACCGATTTGCCTTGGATAATTTCCACGACGCGCACTCGCGTAACTGATAACCCGCGTGCCAAATCTTTACTTAAGCCACTGATTCGGCTTACCTTTACTCCCGGCGCAAGTTCTAATTCAAAGCGCGTAATCACAGGTCCCGGATAAATGCCGACCACATTTACCATCACCCCAAAATCAGCCAATACTGTTTCTACTAACGCCGATAAGCCTTTTAAATCTACCTCAGTGTAACCTTTTACATTCACAGAACGTTGATCTAATAACGCCAAATCCGGTAAAGCTGTTGCATACACAACTGAGGGTGTTTTTTTTTGTACTGTTTGTTTGAGTTTATCCATAACCGGCGTAGTGACGGTGGTTACAGATTTTTTAATCACCGCCGCAGGTTTGGATTTAGCTAGGGCTTTTTTTTTATAGCTGCGTTCACAGTCAGTTCAGCCGGCTGCGGTTGCCCTACAAAAAATAATCGACCGATTAAGTTCACACAAAACAATGTGTATTTCCCTACCGTATCAACGACTGTAAGCCACGAAAACCCCATAAAAAAGGATACCCCAAGGATGAAGATACTGACGCTTAAAATAGTGGCGTTGGTTTCGGTTAAAATCAGTAATAATGCATCACCGGCTTCTTGCCCTAAAATTCCGCCACTGCCATTGGGTAATTCAATAATGAAACGCGGCACATGCAGATAAAAGATAACCGTTCCAGCGATTAAGGTAATAAATAAACCGAGCCAATGAAAAAAAACTGTTAATTTGCTACGGGTATTTTTTCCTTGTCGATAAAATACATAACCATACCAAGAAACCAAGGGGGGAAATAAATATGCCTCAAAACCAAACACCGCAAAGACCAAATCCGCCAACCATGCACCAATTGCACCGCCGGCGTTTTGCGACACACTGGACATACCGCTTTGACTCCACCCCCCGTCATCTTGATTAAAAGTCAGTAAGGTTAATAAAAAAAATAAGCCCAAGAGAAAAAAACCAATTGCTATTACCTCGCGCATACCTAAGGTATTTTCTTCCATTACCGCCGCCATATAACTTCACCCGTCAATCAATTGATATTAAAACAACTATGAATTATAGATGAAGATTGCCAGATGTACATGAACCTGCATCGCATAATGATGAATTTAAGCCTTTCTGCGCAGCTATTGGCAATTAAAATCCTTAAAATTAACCTGTATAATTGTTAAGTTATTTTTATTCCCGCAATTGCATTACTAAAAAAATATCATGGCTTTTTTTTCAACTTTACAACTTCGTTTAGCCACTGCGCATTTAAAAGCAGGCGATGTCATTGCTTATCCGACCGAAGCCGTCTACGGTTTAGGCTGTGACCCTTTAAATCAACAGGCTGTATTAAATTTATTAGCTTTAAAACAACGCTCAATCGACAAGGGCTTAATTTTAATTGCGGCTAATTTTAATCAGCTCAGTCCTTTTTTAGCCTACAATGAGTCGATATTGGACAAAATACGCCCGACTTGGCCGGGGGCAGTGACTTGGATTATCCCAGCACAAGACTGGGTTCCAGTATGGCTGACAGGTTCTAGGCGTTCATTAGCCGTCAGAGTCACCGCGCACCCATTAGCGAAAGCATTATGCCAACAATTCAACGGTGCAATTGTATCGACCAGTGCCAATCCTAATACAAAACCGCCCGCACGAACCGCATTACAAGTTCGCCACTATTTTTCTCAGCAAGTCGCAATTATCGCTGGCGCAACCGCAGGAAATAAAAACCCCAGTGTGATTTATGATGCTGTCACTGGCTCACAACTACGCTAAATACTATTTTTTAGGGGACAACACATGCAATTACATTTTTCAAACCAAATATTGACTCATATCTTAGAACAATCGATGTTGCTCAATTGCATCTGTCCGGCACAATTATGCAAAGCCATCACAGAACAACGTGCTTTGTATGTGTATCAAGAACAATGTCTAAATAGTTCTGAAACCGACAAAGCGGTACATCAACGCATTGCTCAAACTTTGCAGCTAACACATGCCGAACTAGAACGCTGTTTGCATGATATTCTAAATTTAGAACAATGGAACTTAGAAACTTACGATATGCCGGATACCTTACGCGACAAACTATTGAGCCAATTTAACTAATTTTTTAACAACCTACACATAACCTTAATGAACGCACCCAGCTCACTTTATAAAGCCCATCCTTGGCATGGTGTTCGCACCGGCAGCAAAGCCCCGAATATCGTCCATGCGTTTATCGAAATCGTCCCTAGCGATACCGTTAAATACGAAATCGACAAAGTCAGCGGTTATCTTAAAATTGACCGCCCGCAAAAATTTTCCAATACCGTGCCAACACTGTATGGATTTATTCCTCAAACCTATTGCGCGGAAAGGATTGCTGATTTTGCCGCCTTAAAATCTGGACGCGAAGTCACACACGGCGACGGCGACCCGTTAGATATTTGTGTTTTAAGCGAAAGAACTATCAGTCACGGCGACATTATTTTACCTGCCGTACCGATTGGGGGTTTTCGCTTACTCGATAAAGGGGAAGCAGATGACAAAATCATTGCAGTTATGAAAGGCGACGAATTTTATCGGCAGTGGAATGATATTTCCGATTGTCCGGTGTCGTATATTAATCGGCTAAAACATTATTTTTTAACCTATAAATCGCTACCCGGTGAACAAAATTCGTGTGAAATTACAGATGTTTATGGCCGCGATGAAGCCCATGAAGTCATTACCCGCGCAATGCAGGATTATTTACATCACTATGGTGATTTACATCCTGCCATGCAGTAACTAAAAAAACCTCCCCCGCTGACGTAAACGGGGGAGATTTTATCTTATGGCTTTTTAGCGAGTTTTTCTTTAATAAACGGCAATATAACTTGCATCCATTTGTCATAAACAAATTCAGATACTTTTTTAAGCCCCCATAAAGTATTTTTTAATAAACTTTCATCTTTGTTAAAGCCTAAATAAACCAGTTTTTCGAGTACCACTTCACTCAATTGACGGCGCGGCGTACCTAAAGCTGTGTTAATAAACACTTTTGGATAAAACCACATTTCCAAAATCGAAATTGCCCACATGAACATAAACGATACGCCCATCCCCATCCCGGCTAAAATCACCAAAATTGCAAACATCGGATGAATTTTTGTTAACCACCATGACAAAATATCCACCAACAAGAATACATATGGCATACCAATCGCAATACATTTATATTTCACCGTTGGGCTTTGTGCAAAACTAAAGATAATGCCCACAAACATAAAAATAAAACTGATGCCAAACAAATGAATATGCGATACACGGGTTAAGGAAGCAAACGTTGCCCCCTCGTCTTCCGTGGTCACGGTTTTTAACACTTCAACATCGCTAAAATCGGGAATAGTGCCAGCATCTTTGTTGTGACACATGACACAACGTTCATCAATAATTTTTTTTACGCCAGTTGTTTGATACGTTTTAATATCTGCACCGTCGCGTACCCATTGCATAATTTCAAAACGCTCTTTTTCGGTCGCATTTTGTTTCATCGAACCATTAAGTTTTTTCTCCAATACCGTTCCGGAACGGTTGCCATAATAACTGTAAACAATATCATCAATCGACAAGCCAAACTGTCCGTCTGCCATGCCGTGAGTGAACAAAATTTGCACGAGGGCAAAAAAATAGCCGACGGCAACACTGCATAAATAGCCGGTAAATAATACTTTTATCGGCGTATCGTGGTCTTTTAAAGGCGTATATTTTTGAGTCATGGTGTAAGTGTCAGTAAAAAGAAAGTGCTTAAGTTATTAATAACTTAGCAAGTGACGTGCCAATTTATAAGGTAGCTGTAAAGACTAAAAGCCGCATCACTTAAAAGAATTATTAACCTTCTAGGCTTTTAAATAAATTGACCATCTCCAGCGCAGACAAGGCAGCCTCCGCACCTTTATTGCCAGCTTTTGTTCCCGCTCTTTCAATGGCTTGTTCAATAGTATCTACCGTCAGAACCCCAAAAGTCACCGGCACATCATATTGCAACGCAATATGCGCCAAACCTTTTACACATTCACCCGCTACATAATCAAAATGCGGTGTGCCGCCGCGAATCACCGCACCCAATGCAACAATCGCATCATATTTTTTACTCGATGCTACACGCTGAATGACCATTGGCAACTCAAATGCGCCGGGTGCTTTAACCAAGGTAATATTTTCCTTTAACACACCATGACGCACTAACGCATCAATCGCGCCATTTTCCAACTGTTCCACAATAAAGCTGTTAAAACGCGAAGCGACTAAACAGAATTTCCCGCCATCTGCGACAACATTTCCTTCAAAAGTTTTTATTTTAGACATGGTTTTTCACCTACATAGTAATAATTCATTGATTTTAAATAAATTTTATAACTTAACCCACATGCTCAGCTACTTCCAAATCAAAACCGGACAAAGCAATATATTTTTTCTGCGCTCCCAACACTTTTAATTTATGTACCCCCAAATCGGCTAAAATTCGCGCGCCGGTCCCGGTAGTACGCCAATCAACGGTGTCGAACGTATTATTTTGAAGCACGCCGTTATCGGCTAATTGATAACCATAAATCAATTCCGCCAACGCTTTGTTATTCTCATTTTGGCGAATTAACACCAATACCCCGCGTTTTTCCTCAGCTATTTTTTGCAACGCCAAACGAATCGGCATACTACAATCACTGCGTTTAGACGCAAATACATCATCTAACCAGTTTCGTGCATGAACGCGCACCAGCACCGGTTCATCCCCAGATACCTGCCCCATCACCAACGCCAGATGTAGATTATTGTCATTACGGTCTTGATAAGCATACAAACGAAAATCGCCAAACTCGGTAGGATAAGCACATTCACTGACCCGCTCCAAGGTATTTTCATGCGCAATCCGATAATGAATTAAATCCGCAATCGTGCCAATTTTCAAATTATGCTGCCGCGCAAATATTTCCAAATCCGGCCGCCGCGCCATTGAGCCATCATCGTTTAAAATTTCCACAATCACCGCTGCCGGTTCAACCCCTGCAAGGCGGGCAAAATCACAGCCTGCTTCAGTGTGTCCGGCACGATTTAGCACCCCGCCGGCTTGCGCCATCAATGGAAAAATATGCCCCGGTTGAATTAAATCATCGGCTTTGGCATCAACCGCCACCGCTGCCTGAATAGTTCGCGCTCTGTCTGCGGCAGAAATGCCGGTGGTTACGCCAGTTGCCGCTTCAATCGACACGGTAAAATTAGTCGAATACGGAGTCTTATTGTCATCCACCATCAACGGCAATTTCAGTTGTTGGCAACGTTCTTTCGTCAACGTCAAACAAATCAGACCACGCCCGTAACGTGCCATAAAATTAATATCTTCAGGGCGAGCAAAGGCAGCCGCCATCACTAAATCGCCTTCATTTTCGCGGTCTTCATCGTCCATAATAATGACCATTTTGCCCGATTTTATATCGGCAATAATTTCTTCCGTTGTATTCATTTAAAATAAATCACTTAAATTCAAAGTTATTTCGGGTAAAACCGCTAATGAAACCTGGGCTAAATTGTCAATGGTTTCTATTTTTTCATAAACCCCGTTGACAGGTTTCATATAGCGAATTAACGATTGTGTATTGACATCGACAATCCACACTTCAGGAATAGCAAATTGCGCATAAATGGGTATTTTTATTTCACTGTCGTATTTAAAAGAGCTGTTGGCAACTTCAACAATTAATAAAATATCTTTAGGTTTGATATAACGACTTCTATAAAAATCGCTGCGATAATTAGCCAAAACTATATCCGGTTCAGGCATATAATCTTTATCTAAAAGAATAGTGCTTTGCGTGTGAATAATCGCTTTTTTATGCAAAGCGTCATAAAATATGTAATTTAAATAATTAACTATGCCAGAATGTTCAAAGCCTATCGGTGCCATTTTAATTAATCTCCCGTTCATTAATTCAATATGTTCATCTTCATTTATAATGCCAAAATCAGATAACTTTTGATATTCATGAACTGTTAAAGGGCGAATATAATCATCTAATTGTGCTGTTGACATAAAATCACCTCGTTGATAAACATTGTATTAAAATAGCAAACCTGCTAGGTCTTAAAAACCTGGCAGGTTTTATTACGCGAATTTTTTTCATTTAACTTTTATCCGCCTTGGTTAATAATCGCAATATCAGTTTCATTTAAGCCATAAAGTGCGTAAACCATTGCATCTATTGCATTATCTGTTTGATCAATCACAGTTTGAATTGCCGCTGCTTTTTGTTTTTCGGTTTCAAATTCGGCTTGCCATTCGCGGCGTTTTTTTAAATCAAATTTATCTAAATCTACTTTGCCTTTTTTCAATTCTGCCTTAAATTCAAGCCAGTCTAATTGATAATAATGTTGTAGTTTGTTGCTGATTTTTTGCGGTTTGAATTCAGCAGATATAAAATTTAAAAATTCGGTAATTTGGGTTTGCAGGTTTTTATTTTCTGTTAGCATTATATCCACTTTTTCAACAAATGGTGTTTGCTGTTCTTT
>JACCEE011779993.1_pt1 | contig 14676 bp, 13 predicted proteins | sample 7449931 | NCBI WGS metagenome assembly JACCEE01 (sample SAMN15323457, study PRJNA562643) | freshwater metagenome | isolation source: river surface water | place: USA:Blue River Watershed | collected 2017-08-19 | reverse complement strand
GATGGAGGGTGCCAAAGACCCCAAGAATCCTTCCATCGATTACGCCGCACTCGTCTCCGCCCTCAAATCCAGGGGGGTCCGGTTTGAAGTTTGCGAAATCACGCTGCGCAACCGCAGCCTCAAGAAGGAGCAATTCATCATGGATGCCGACTACACCCCGTCGGGTGTGGCCCGCATCGGTGCCTTGCAGTTCCGTGAGCGTTACGCCTACGTCAAACCCTGAGTCACCAGCCCGGCGTGTCAGCGCATGAAGTCCAGCAGTGCCTGGGCCGTGAGTTCGGGCAACTCTTCGGGGATGTAGTGTCCGCTCGGCACAGCCCGGTAAGTGACCTGGCCTGAGCACTGGGCTTGCCACAATGAAGGGGCATCAAAGAGGCGGTGCACGACGCCCCGATCGCCACACATCACCAGCAAATCAGCGTTGATTTTTTGGCCTTGCGCACGCGAGGCCCGATCGTGTTCCAGGTCAATGCCGGCGCTGGCGCGGTAGTCTTCTGCTTTGGCGTGCACCGCGGCCCGCCAGCCTTGTTCGTTCAGCGTCGGATCGCAAAAGCAACGCAGGTACTCGGCCATGGCCTCGGCCTCGAAAAAAGTGCCGCCGTTGCTGCCCCAGCCTTTCATTTTGAGTTTCAGGTAGTTTTCCGGGTCGCCGCCGATCATGACTTCGGGCACAGGAGCCGGTTGGATCAGGTGGAACCAGTGGTAATAGGCTTTGGCAAACTCGAATTCGGTGGCCTCGTACATGTCCAGGGTAGGGGCAATGTCGAGCACGCACAATTTGCGCACCCGGTGCCCATGGTCGAGCGCCAGACGGTGTGCCACCCGTCCGCCACGATCGTGCCCGCACAGATAGAAGTCGCTCACCCCCAAGGTGTCGAGCAAATCGATGACCTCTTGCGCCATCGCCCGCTTGCTGTAGTTGGCATGATCGGGTTCGCCCAGTTCGCACGATGATTCACCATAACCCCGCAAGTCGGGCATGACCAGGCGGTAATGCGATCGCAAGGCTTGAGCCACCCGATGCCACAACACATGGGTCTGTGGAAACCCGTGCAGCAGCACCAGCACCGGTCGCTCGGGGTGAGCGTGCCAGTCGGCTTGGCGGGTGACGCGAAAGCGCACCGGACGTCCCTGAATCGAGACTTTGTGCAAATCGAAGTGTTCAAACCAGTTCATGGGCGAATCGTGTCGTTTTGGGGTTACATTGCGCCATATTAATGCATCAGGCCTTGACATGAACCCGTCGTTACCGATCGATATCCCCCCTTCACTCCAACCGGGCACCCGCTTGCGCCACTACAAAGGCGGGCTCTACGAGGTGACCGGTGCCTGCATCATTGAGGCCACACTGGAAACGGGCGTTTTGTATCGCCCTTTGCAAGGCGATGCGACCGGGCTGACCTGGATGCGACCCGCTTCGGCATTTTTTGAGCGGGTGCCCCATGGGCAGGGCATGGTGCAGCGCTTTACCCCGATTTGATCAGTCGGCGTAGCCCGGGTTGACGCGGTCAAGTTTGCGCATGAGCGCCGGCCAGACCAGTTTTTCGGCCAAGTCTCTGGGTGCGTTGGACTGCATCAGGGCCGCATTTTTGGCGATCACGTCCGGCTGGGTGGCATAGGCCTGCTCCGAAGTCAGTGTCGACAAGGTGCGCACCTGCATGGCACAAGCCCGCTCCAGAAAATACATCTTCAAAAATGCATCGGCGCAGCTGCGTCCCACGGTGAGGGTGCCATGGTTGCGCAACAGCATCATGTCTTTGTCCCCCAGGTCGTGTTGCAATCGGGGGCGTTCGGCGTGATCGAGTGCCACACCTTCGTAGTCGTGGTAGGCCAGGTGCGGGCTGACCAATTGGGCGGTTTGGTTGAGCGGCAACAGTCCCTGCGGATGGGTGGCCACCGCAGTTCCGTCGAGGGTGTGCAGGTGCATCACGCAAAAGGCGTCATGGCGGACTTCATGGATGGCCGAGTGGATCGTGAAACCAGCCGGGTTGACCGGGTAAGCGGCCGACCCCACCACCTGGCCTTGCAAGTCGATTTTGACCAGGCTGGAGGCGGTGATCTCTTCGAACAGCAAGCCGTAAGGATTGATCAGAAAGTGACCCGGCTCATCGGGCACCCGGGCCGAGATGTGGGTGAAAATCAGGTCATCCCAGCCGTGCAGGGCAACCAGCCGATAACAGGCGGCCAGGTCACGGCGAACTTGTTGCTCAGAAGGGGTCATGGTCCAGTCCGAAAGGAGTCAAAACCCCATGGTATAGGTTTTGAACTGAAAACAAAAGGGCTGATCTCAGGCCTGAATCACTTCCAGCAATCGATCGAGCCCGCCGGTTTCAATCGACACCATGGCTTGTTCCCGGACTTTGGGCTTGGCATGGTAGGCCACCGACAGGCCTCCGGCGTCGGCGCAAGCCTTCATCATGGGCAGATCGTTGGCGCCGTCGCCCATGGCGATGGCTTGTGCCAGGCCGATGCCGTAGCGTGCGCAGGTGTCCAGCAGCATGCGTTTTTTTTCTTCGCCGTCACAAATGTCGCCCCAGGGCTGATCGACCATGCGGCCGGTCAAGTGACCCTCGATGATTTCAAACACATTGCTGCGGGTGTCGTCGATGCCCAAGGTGTCACGCACGCGGTCGGGGAAGTAAGTGACCCCGCCACTGACGAGCAGGGTTTTCAAGCCAGCCGCCTGGCAGGCCCGGACCAGTTCGGTCGCCCCGGGGTTCAGGCGCAATCGCTGTTCGTAGACCTCTTGCAGTGCGCCCACCGGCACCCCTTTGAGCAGGGCCACCCTGCGACGCAGGCTTTCTTTGTAGTCGCTGATCTCGCCGCGCATGGCGGCCTCGGTGATGGCGGCCACTTCGGCTTTGCGCCCGGCGGCATCGGCCACTTCGTCGATGCACTCGATGTTGATCAGGGTGGAGTCCATGTCAAAGGCGATCAGCCCGAAATCACGCAATCGGCGTGGTGCGTCCAGGCCGCGCAGGGTCAGACCGGGGGCAGGGGTAAAGCTCATGCGGTTTCCTTGATCGGTTGGCCCAATTGGCGCAAGACATCGCGCACCAGTTGAGCCCGTTGTTTGACATCGGGCAAGTCGCGCTCGATGCGCAATTTGTCGTTGCCGGCCAGTTTGATGTGTTTGTTCTTTTGCACCATCTCGATGATGCGCATGGCGTCAACCGGCGGGTTGGGTCGGAAATTGAGGGTGGTCACGCCCGGTGCGGCATCGACTTTGGCGACGCCATAGGGTTTGGCCAGCACCCGCAGTCGATGCACATCGATCAGGGTTTGCGTCGCCGTGGGAGGTTTGCCAAAACGATCGACGATTTCTTCCAGCAACTGATCGACCTGAGCGGTGTTTTGCGCCATGGCCAGTTTTTTGTAGAAAGACAGTCGCAGGTGCACATCGCCGCAATAGTCGTCGGGCAGCAATGCCGGCGCATGCAGATTGATTTCGGTGGCCGCTTGCATCGGCGACATCAGATCGGGCTCTTTGCCGCTCTTGAGGGCATTGACCGCTTCCGACAGCATCTCGTTGTAGAGCTGAAAGCCCACTTCCATCATGTTGCCGCTTTGGTTTTCGCCCAGCACTTCGCCGGCACCCCGGATCTCGAGGTCGTGCATGGCCAAATAAAAGCCCGAGCCCAACTCCTCCATCTGCTGAATCGCATCGAGTCTTTGCTGAGCTTGCTTGGTCAACCCGTCGGTGTCGGGCACCATGAGGTAGGCGTACGCCTGATGGTGGCTGCGTCCGACGCGGCCGCGCAATTGGTGCAATTGGGCCAGACCGAATTTATCGGCCCGGCTGATCAAAATGGTATTGGCGCTGGGCACATCAATGCCGGTCTCGATGATGGTTGAGCACAGCAACACGTTGAAACGTTGCGCCACAAAATCGCGCATCACCCGTTCGAGTTCGCGTTCGGGCATCTGACCATGGGCGATGGCAATGCGGGCCTCCGGCAAGATCTCTTCGAGTCGGGCCTTGCGGTTTTCGATGGTCTCTACTTCGTTGTGCAAAAAATAGCACTGCCCCCCGCGTTTGAGTTCGCGCAGCACGGCCTCGCGGATCACGCCCGTGCCCTCGGTGCGCACAAAGGTCTTGATCGCCAGCCGGCGTTGCGGGGCCGTGGCGATCACGCTCAGGTCGCGCAAGCCTTCCATTGCCATGCCCAGGGTGCGCGGGATCGGCGTCGCGGTCAGGGTGAGCACATCGACCTCGGCCCGAAACGCTTTCATGGCCTCTTTGTGGCGCACCCCGAAGCGGTGTTCCTCATAGATGATGAGCAGCCCCAGATTTTTGAACTTGACGGACTCGCTCAGTAATTTATGCGTGCCGACCACGATATCGACCGTGCCTTCGGCAATGCCCTTGACGGCGGCGTTGATCTCTTTGGGGGTCCGAAAGCGGCTCATTTCGGCAATCCGCACGGGCCACTTCGAAAACCGATCATTGAGGGTTTGGAAATGCTGTTCTGCCAGCAGCGTGGTGGGGGCCAAAAACGCCACCTGTTTGCCCCCACTGACGGCGACAAAGGCCGCCCGCAAGGCGACCTCGGTTTTGCCAAACCCGACGTCGCCGCAGACCAGCCGATCCATCGGGCGCGGACTGATCAGGTCCTGGATCACGGCGTGGATCGCGGCACGTTGGTCGGCGGTTTCTTCAAAACCGAAATCGTTGGCAAACGCCTCGTAATCGGTTTCAGGAAAGCGAAAGGCATGTCCTTGGCGGGCTGCTCTGCGAGCATAGAGGTTGAGCAATTCGGCAGCGGCATCGCGCACCTGCTCAGCCGCTTTGCGGCGCGCCTTTTCCCATTGGCCCGACCCCAGGCGGTGCAAGGGGGCTTCGTCGGCACTGACGCCAGTGTACCGGCTGATCAGGTGCAACTGGCTGACCGGTACATACAACACCGCCTGTTGTGCGTATTCGAGGTGCAGGAATTCTTGCAGGGCAGGTTGTCCGTCGGGTCCCCGATCGCCCATGTCGAGGTTGACCAGACCCCGGTAGCGGCCTATGCCATGGGCGCTGTGCACCACCGGGTCGCCCACCTTGAGCTCGGCCAAATCCTTGATCAGGGCCTCAACATCGCTGACTTGTTCTTGTTTTTTGCGTCGGCGGGTGGCCGGCGAGGCTGCAAACAACTCGGTTTCGGTCAACCAGGCCAGTCCGGCCTCAGGCATCACAAAGCCTTCTTGGAGTGCGCTGGTGGTCAGGGCGATGGGGTGACCGCTGTCGATGAACGCTTGCAGATCCTCAACAACCGGAATGGACAAGCCGCTGGCGCTTAAAAAATCATGCAGGCTCTCGCGCCGGCCATCGCTTTCGGCCAGCACCAGCACCCGCTCGGGGCGCTGCTTCAGGTGCGATTTGAGCCTGTCGAGCGGGTCGTCGGTGCCCCGATCGGCGTGGACATCGGGCCAGGCTTGGACCCAGGGCCCGGGGCCTTTGTCGGTGCCCGTGCGCAACGCAAATTGGGCATGGGTTTTGGCCAAGCCGTAGAACTGCTCGATGGATAAAAACAGATGCTGCGGCGGCAACACCGGGCGCTCGGGGTCACCTTGGGCCAGACGGTGTCGATCCTGGGCATCTTGCCAAAACGCCGACATGGCCTGCTCCAGGTCGCCATGCAGCACCAAGGTCGGGGCATCGCCCAAATAATCAAACACCGTCGCGGTCTCGTCAAAAAACAGCGGCAGGTAATATTCGATGCCTGCGCTGGCGACACCTTGGCCCATGTCTTTGTAGATCCGGCTGCGCGTGGGATCGCCTTCCAGCAGTTCGCGCCAGCGTTGGCGAAATTTTTGTTGGGCGCTCTCGTCCATCGGAAACTCGCGCCCGGGCAGCATGCGCACCTCGGGCACCGGGTACAAACTGCGCTGGCTGTCGGGATCAAAGGTGCGGATCGAGTCGATTTCCTGGTCCCACAAATCGACCCGAAAAGGCATCGCAGCGCCCATCGGGAACAGATCGATCAGGCCGCCGCGCACGGCATACTCACCCGGACTGACCACCTGGGTCACATGCTGGTAGCCTGCCAGCGTCAATTGAGCGCGCAACTCCGATTCGTCAAGCTGTTGCTTGACTTTGAAGTGAAAGGTGTAGCCGGCCAAAAAGGAAGGTGGGGCCACGCGGTAAAGCGCCGTCGAGGCCGGGATCAGGATCAGGTCGGCTTCGCCGCGCGAAATGCGCCACAGGGTGGCCAGCCGTTCGCTGATCAAATCCTGATGGGGCGAAAAGGTGTCGTAGGGCAGGGTTTCCCAGTCGGGAAACAGCACCACCCGAAGGTCGGGCGCAAAAAAAGGCAGCTCTTCGAGCAAGCGCTGGGCATCGCGTGCATCGGCGGTCACGATCGCCATGCGACGCCCCGAACCACATTCGCGTTGTGCCAAACGAGCCAGCAACAAGGCATCGGCCGAGCCCACGGGCTTGGGCCAGGCATAGCGCTGGCCTGCGCTCAGGGGGGGAAGGGGAACTTGAAATTCAGCAGCGGACATGGCAAACCAAAAGTAAACGCCCCCCGTTTCAAAAAACGGGGGGGTGCAGTGCCCTTATTGTAGGCCGAGCCCGCCCTACAATGCGCCCATGACCGACTTGCCTCGCACCCATTTGCTGGTCCCCGCTGCGGGGGTCGGCAGCCGTGCCGGCACGACCCAGCCCAAGCAATACCAGCCACTGGCCGGGCAAGCCATGGTGACGCACACTTTGCGCGCCTTGGCTCGGGTCAAGGGGGTTCACAGCCTGAATGTCGTGGTCAGCCCAGCCGACCCGGACATGCAAGCCCTGGTGCAGTCCGACTCCGCTTTGCGAGGTGTGCGGGTGTGGCCCGTGGGCGGCGATACCCGCGCCGCCAGCGTCAGCGCTGGCTTGGGCATGCTGTCCCGGTCGGGGGCAGATCCGAACGACTGGGTGCTGGTCCATGATGCCGCCCGCTGCCTGATCCAGCCCCAGTGGGTCGAGGCCCTGATGGCAGCCTGCCAGAACGATCCGGTGGGTGGGCTGTTGGCGGTTCCTTTGCCCGACACCCTCAAGCAGGCCAACGATCAGCACAGGGTCAGCACCACTTTGAGCCGTGCCGATAAATGGCTGGCACAAACGCCCCACATGTTTCGCTTGGGGACTCTCAGCATGGCGTTGGCACAGGCCGGCCTGCGCGTGACCGACGAAGCCAGCGCCATTGAAGCCCTGGGCTTGCAGCCCCTGCTGGTACCCGGCAGTGCCCTCAATTTCAAAGTCACTTACCCCGAAGATTTGCGTTTGGCCGCTTTGGTGCTGAACGCACAGGAGGATCGCACATCATGACCCCTCAGATTCGTGTCGGCGAAGGATGGGACATCCACGCCCTGGTTCCCGGTCGTCCCCTGGTGCTGGGGGGCGTGCGTGTTGAACACAGCAAAGGCTTGTTGGGGCACTCTGACGCCGACGCTTTGGCCCACGCCGTCACCGATGCCTTGTTGGGCGCTGCCGGTTTGGGGGACATCGGTCGCATGTTTCCGGACACCGACGCCCGGCATGCCGGGGCCGACTCTTTGGTTCTTTTGCAACACGTGGCCGAGCGCGTGCGCGAACAGGGGTGGTCCATCGGCAACGTCGATGCCACGGTGGTGGCCCAGGAGCCGCGGTTGGCTGCCCACATGACCGAGATGTCGCGGCGATTGGCGCAGGCGCTGGGCATTGAAGCCACCCAAGTCAACGTGAAAGCCAAAACCGCCGAAAAATTCGGGCCGGTGGGGCAAGGGCAGGCGATCGAAGCCCGAGCGGTGGCGCTGATCGCACGCGCCTGAGCCGCATTCAGTCGGCAGCCTGACTTCTGGACGGAGCCAGACTGCGCCAGGCCAGTTGCTCGACCCGCCACTGGTCTTGCGGTGCCAAGCGACGCAAACACTGCACCAATCGGTGCTCCCGATCGCTCAGCAGCAAAGGGGCGGCGGGCTCACTGGCAAAGGGTGCTTCGTAAAACTGGCCATACATCAACTGATGCGGAGAAACGCCCAGACACAAGGCCAGGCTGATCAGGCGCTGCGGTCTGGGCATGTACTCGCCGCGCAACCAGCTCCGGGTGGTGTAGAGGGTGATCGGTTCGCCCCGGTGCACCCGGTTGAACTGTCGCATCAGGACGCTGGGTACCGGTTTCCAGCCGCGCTGGCGCATGGCCGCAGCCAGCCGCCGGCTGAAGGCTTGCACCAATTCGTCGCGTGTGGGTTCGGGGCTGGACCAGGGCATGGTGTCATGCTAAACCCCGCAGGACACCACAACGACCCCCGGCCCCCGTTTGGGTCACGCGTCACAAACGCATGTCTGGTAGATGCTCACGCCTTACTGAGCCGCCCAGCCACCGTCCATGTTCCAAGCCACCCCGCGCACGTTGTGGGCGGCGCCCGAGCAGAAGAACACCGCCAATTCACCCAACTCTTCGGGGGTGGTGAATTGCATGGAGGGTTCTTTTTCACCCAGCAATTGACGTGTGGCTTCTTCGTTGCTGATGCCCAACGCTTGCGCCTTGGCATCGACCTGCTTTTGCACCAATGGAGTCAGGACCCAGCCCGGACAGATGGCGTTGCACGTGACATTGCGGGTGGCGTTTTCGAGCGCAGTGACCTTGGTCAGGCCGACGATGCCATGCTTGGCGGCCACATAAGCGGCTTTTTGCACGGACGCCACCAGGCCGTGCACCGATGCCACGTTGATGATGCGCCCCCAGTTGGCTGCCTGCATGGCGGGCAACGCCAGTCGGGTGGTGTGAAAAGCGCTGGACAGGTTGATCGCGATGACCGCATCCCAACGCTCGACCGGAAAGCTCTCGACCGGGGCGACGTGCTGGATGCCCGCGTTGTTGACCAAAATGTCAACCCGACCCCACTCTCGCTCAATGGTCGACATCATGTCCTCGATTTGCTCGACTTTGCTCATGTCGGCACCATGGTAGAGCGTCTCCACCCCCAGCGCTTGAATGGCGCTGCGTGCGCCGGCGACATCGCCAAAACCGTTGACCACGATCCGCGCACCCTGGCGTGCCAGGGCTTGGGCGATGCCCAGGCCGATGCCGCTGGTCGAACCCGTGACCAATGCTGTCTTACCCTGCAAAAATCCTTGACTCATGGGAGGCGCTCCTTTCAACCTGAACCTGACTTCGTTTACGATCGAACAACCCAGATTATCCCGACGAATCTGACGCCAACATGAAAAGCCTCGCCTCGACCGATCAGCCCGCCCCGCAGGTGGTGACGCTGGCTGCCCAAGCCACGAGCCCTCAAGGGCTCAGGCTGGAACAGGCGCGCGCTTTTGCCCAGCCTTTGTTGGCGCCTCAGGTGTTGGACTCCGGCGAGAACGTGCTGGCCCACGCCGACGGCATGGCTGACATCTTGCGTGAAATGGGGGGAGATGAAGGTCTGCAGGCATGTGCCTACCTCGTCTATGCGGCCGACCACTTGCAAAGGCCCCACGAGACTTTAGCCCGGGCGTTCGGCCCCGACCCTGCCCGGCTGGCGCAATCGGTGACCCAGCTTAACCGATTGCAGCGGCAAGCGCGTGCCAGTGATCAGGCTTACGGCGCTGCCGGGGCCCGCAATCGCCACGAAAACATCCGCCGCATGTTGTTGGCCTTCTCGCGTGATTTGCGGGTGGTGCTGGTCAGGTTGGCGTCCCGGTTGCAAACCCTGCGCCACCATGCCTTGGCACGGACACCGCCGAGCGCGGCCTTGGCCGAGGAGACTTTGCAGGTTTTTGCGCCGTTGGCCAACCGGCTGGGCATTTGGCAAATCAAATGGGAGCTCGAAGACCTGGCCTTCCGGTTCCTGGAGCCCGACACCTACCGACAGGTGGCCGGGTGGCTGGAAGAAAAGCGGACCGAGCGTGAGCAATACATGCGCGACTTGCGTGCCCGCTTGCAGCAAGCCTTGGCTGCCCAGGGCATCGAGGCCGATATCCAGGCGCGGCCCAAGCACATCTACAGCATCGTCAAAAAGATGCGCGGCAAGTCGTTGGGTTTTGACCAGATTTTCGACCTCCGGGCTCTGCGGGTGGTGGTCGATACCGTGCCCCAATGCTACGCCGTCCTGAGTTGGGTCCACGAGCAATTTCAGCCCCTGGTGGAAGAGTACGACGATTACATTGCGCGACCCAAGGCCAATGGCTACCAGTCGCTGCATACCGTGGTGCGCGATGCCCAGGGCCGCCCCATGGAGGTTCAGATTCGCACCCGTGCCATGCACGAGCATGCCGAACATGGCGTGGCAGCGCACTGGGCTTACAAAGAAGCCGGGAGCAAAGGCTATGCAGGGGTCAGCGCCAGCAGCACCTACGACGCCAAAATCGCCGTCTTGCGCCAGTTGTTGGCTTGGCAAAGCGAGCTGTCACGGCCCCAAAGCGCCGAATTGGATACGGCGCAGGTTGACCTCGATGACCGCATTTACGTGTTGACGCCGGATGCGGCCATTGTGGACTTGCCCGCCGGCAGCACCGCCATCGACTTTGCCTACAGCGTGCACACCGATTTGGGCCACCGTTGCCGTGGCGCAAGGGTGGACGGATCCATGGTGCCCTTGACCACCCCGTTGCAAAACGGTCAGACCATCGAGATCGTGGCAACCAAAGAAGGCGGGCCCTCGCGGGACTGGCTCAACCCGGAACTCGGGTATCTGGCCAGCCCCCGGGCGCGCAACAAGGTGAGGGCCTGGTTCAATGCCCAAGCGACCCGGGAGACGATCGCCCGGGGGCGCGAGATGGTCGAAAAACTCTTGCAGCGCGAGGGCAAGACCGCCATCAAACTGGACGATCTGGCCAGCCAGTTGGGCTTCAAATCGGCTGAAGATTTCTTCGAAGTGGTGGGCAAGGATGAATTTTCCTTGCGCGCCGTCGAGGCCGTCTGGCGTCCCGCCGCGCCTCCGGTCGAGGCCGAAGAAGTCTTGCGTCACCGCATGGCCCGCCCGATCAGCGCACCCACCCGTTCAGGGGTGCTGGTGGTGGGGGTGGATTCGTTGCTGACGCAGTTGGCGCGCTGTTGCAAACCCGCACCGCCCGACCCCATCCGGGGCTTTGTCACGCGGGGCAGGGGGGTCAGCATCCATCGCCTGGGTTGCTCCAGCCTGACCCAGTTGTTGGTGCGTGAACCCGGGCGTGACATCGAGGTCGAGTGGGGCAAGCCCAGAGCAGGCGAAGAGCGCCTCTATCCAGTGGATGTTCAGGTATTGGCTCTGGATCGGCCCACTTTGCTGCGAGATATTTCAGAGGTATTCGCACGCGAAAAGTTACCGGTATCGGGGGTCCAATCACAGGTCATCAAAGGACAAGCCTTGATGACCCTGACGGTACAAACCCCCGACACGGCACGTTTGGGCAAAGTTTTGCACAGCGTCACCGAGATCAAAGGGGTGCGGCAGGCCCGGCGCCGTTGATCGATGCAAAAGGACCCCGTCCGGTCGGGGCGTTTCAGGATCATTGGGGCTGGATGCCGGCCTTTTTGATGATCTGGGTGTAACGGTTCAATTCGTCCTGGATGATCTTCGAGAACTCGGCCGGTGTGGTGCCATACAAATCAAATCCGGCGCCTTGCAGCTGATCGCGGATTTCAGGGGTGTTCAGCACCTGGAGCACCGCCTTGTTGAGTTTGTCAACGATCGGGGCGGGCGTACCGGCCGGTGCCAGCAAGCCTTGCAGGTTGTCGGCAATCAAGTCGGCAAAGCCTGACTCGGCCAGAGTGGGCACCTGCGGCAAGACGGCGCTGCGTTTGGCGCTCGTGACCGCAATCGCGCGCAAGGTGCCAGCCTTGATGTGCGAAGTGGTCGGCGGAATGGCCGAACAGCCAAAAGTGACCTGATTGCCCAGCACGGCATTGACCACTGGTGCGGCTCCCTGATAGGGCACATGGACGGCATCACCCTGGGCAAACATTTTCAGGCCCTCGCAAGCGATGTGCGGCGTGGTCCCGACCCCGGGGGTGGCGAAATTGGTGGGCGTGGCTTTTTGCTTCAGCTGGTTCACCAGGTCTTGCACATTGCGGATGGGAGAAGACGGGTGAACATAGATGATGTTGGGAGAAACCGCTGCGTAGGTGATGGGCGCAAAGTCCTTGATCGGGTCAAAGGGGGCCTGCATGGCCGGGTTGGAGACGATGTTGGAGCTGGAAAACAGCAAGGTGTAGCCATCAGCCGGTGAAGTCGCGACACTCTTGATGGCGATGTTGCCACCTGCACCGGTGCGGTTTTCGATCGTGAACGGCTGCCCGAGGATGTTTTTCAATTGATTGGCGATGGTTCGGGCGATGACATCGGTGGGCCCGCCCGCCGCGAAGGGCACCACGATCTTGACGGGTTTGTTCGGGTAAGTGTCAGCTTGCGCCAAGGCGGGAAGATGACCTGTGCCCACGATCAGGGCTGCAGTGCTCATCCATTTGATCCATTTGTTCATGGTTGTATCTCCTTGTTGGGATGGGGGTGGGTGATGTTGTCGTTGCGTGACCTCAATTTGCTCTCCCAGGGGGTATCCATGTAGTGCTGTTCGGAGAGCATCAGGGGGTAGGGGTTGGGGGGGATGAAAATCTGTTGGTACATCGCCGCTGAGCCATCGGTTTGAATCGCCACCAGGTCGATCCGATTGCCCCACTGACCGGCGCTCATGCCGGTCACGCTCAATGCCAGGCCTTCAAAGGTGACCGTTTGCATGGATTGCTCAATGCGGACAATGCGCGCGCCGTGTTGCGTGTGAAGCCAGGTCTTGATGTTGCGCCGTGCCAAATCTTTGGGGCTGGCGCTGGCCAAAGACGGGTGTCTGGAGGTGTTCACCCAGATCCGGCTCAGCACATGAAATGCATCGCCAATGGACAAATCGCGGTCCAGTCGCAGCAGGCGTGCTGGCTGTGCCCCCAACACTTCTGCCCATGGACCGGGTTGTGTTTCGATCTCGCGTTTGATCAAGCGGGCATAGACCGGCAAAAACCCATCGGGCCCCAGAAAACGGCAATGCAAAGGATTTTCGAGCACATCCGCTCGATGCGCCACATGGGTGCCCAAGCCCCGCTTGCGCACCAAATGTCCCTCTCGGGTCAGGGCACGCACTGCCCTTTGCACCGTCCCCAGACTGACGGGAAGCTGTTCGGCCCATTGGGCCTCGGTGGGCAGTTTGTCACCGGGGCCAATGATGCCTTTTTCGATCGCCTCCAACACCGCCCGATACAGGGTGAGGTGCTTGGAGGCACCTTCGCTGAGGTGCGTCAGGCGTGCGACGATCAACGCATTCAATCGGGTCATGGTTCAAGTCGGGGTTTGACACTTCATCCGGACTTACTATATAGTAAGTCCAACAGAACGCCAAATCATTTCTCGCACCCCCGTCTCTCTCAGGATGAAGCCAGCCCCATTCCAATATGTCCGAGCCCGAAGCTTGGCGCACGCGCTGAGTCTGTTGGCCGAGTATGGCGATCGGGCGCGGGTGTTGGCTGGCGGACAAAGCTTGTTGCCGACCTTGGCTTTGCGCCTGGATCGCGCCGAGGTATTGATCGATGTGCAGGACATTGCCGAGCTGCAACACGAGCCAGTGCGCAAGGAAGATGTATGGCAATTGGCAGCGCTGACCCGCCATGCTTTTTGGGAGCATTCCGCATGGGCGGCACAACACATGCCTTTGCTGGCCCGCGCAGCCCCCTGGATTGCCCACAGCGCGATTCGTCATCGGGGCACTTTGGGCGGAAGCCTCAACATGGCACATCCGGCTTCCGAGTGGCCGGCCTGTTTGCTGGCGTTGGGCGCCCGTGTGGTTTTGCACAGCCAGCAGCGCGGGCTCAGGCGCGTGGACCTGGACGATTTCTTTGTCGGGATTTGCCAAACCTGCCGTGAGCCCGATGAGTTGTTGGTCACCGTTGAAGTGCCTGTGCAAACCGGCGCTCTGCACGCTTTTCGGGAGGTGGCACAGCGCAAAGGGGATTATGCGGCGGTCGGCTTGGCGGCGGTGGGGCACCCAACGCCCAATGGCCGGGATTCGAGGTGGGTGTTGTTTGGCGTGGCCGATCAGCCCCTTCGTTGTCCCGGCCTTGAAACCATTTGGCGGACATCGTCTGACCCCCGGACCGCCAGCGATCAGGCGCGGGCCTGGCTGGCTGAACATGTCCAGCCTCAGCCCGATTCGGCCTACGGCGCACAAGCCAAGCAATGGATCGCACAGAACATGGTCAAGGAGGTGATGCATGAGTGGCATGCCTGAATCACCGCAACACGAGCTGGATATTGCCCTGAGGGTCAATGGGCAGACCTTGACGGCACGCGTCAGCGCCCGCACTCACCTGGCTGATGTGTTGCGGCAAAACTGGGGCTTGAACGGGACACGGCTGGGCTGTGAGATGGGGCAGTGCGGCGCCTGTACCATTGATTTGGGCGGAACGGCAGTTCGCGCTTGCCTGACCTTGGCCGCTCAAGCCCAAGGCTCGGAGGTGCGAACCATCGAGGGCATGGACCAGGATCCGATCGGACGCGTCTTGCAAGACGCTTTTGTCACCCACCACGCCATGCAATGCGGATACTGCACGGCCGGCATGATCATCTGCGCCCGCGAGCTCTTGGCCGCCAGCCCAACCCGAGTCGAGCCGAGATCCGTGAGCATCTCAGTGGTCAGTACTGTCGTTGTACAGGCTACGAGTCGATCGTCAACGCCGTCGATGCCGCAGCGCGTTGCCTGCGAGGAGAAACACCATGAGT
>JACCEE010917624.1_pt1 | contig 14676 bp, 20 predicted proteins | sample 7449931 | NCBI WGS metagenome assembly JACCEE01 (sample SAMN15323457, study PRJNA562643) | freshwater metagenome | isolation source: river surface water | place: USA:Blue River Watershed | collected 2017-08-19 | reverse complement strand
CGCGTGGAAACCAGGTTCTAGATTCCATTAAATCCCATAGGCTTGTAGCCCATTTATGATTAGTTTTTTCAAAATTAATAATCCCAGAAGGATTACCATTAATGATTTTTGCATCATTAAAGTCTTCTTCTGAGATTAAGTTGTATATCTTTTTAGCTTCCATTATTCACATCCTGAACAAGCAATATTGCTAGACATTGATTCATTTTCTACTTTTTCTTTTTGACTTTTAGATCTTAAATAATAAGTAGTCATTAAACCTGAGTCGTGAGCATATAAGATTAAATCATAAATGTTTTTCATCTCAGTTTTTTCTGGAATAACATAAATATTGTGAGAGATTGATTGACCTCCACCGTATCTATTTAATGCTTGTTGTCTGACTGCTGTTAAGTCAATCATATCAAACTGATTAACATCGTAAGCTGATACATAATATTCATAGTTCTCAGGAGATAGCTTTGGAGCTACAACTGGACATACTCCCATCATGTTTTCTTCTTGGAACTTTCTCTTGAACACTGGTTCATGAGATGCTGTTGTTCCAACTAATATAGATATACTAGATGTTGGTGCTATTGCTCCCCAGTAAGCGTTTCTGAAGTCTTTTCCAGGTTTCCATGGACCTTTTTCAACTGCTAGTGCTTTTGAAGCTTCAGCAGCAAAATAATAGATAGCATCATATAGTTCATATGCCATTTCTTTATGTTTAGATGAACCATACATAACTTTAGATGTTGCAATCCATTCACCTTCGCCCATTGTGCCAAGACCTATAGATCTAGTATGATGATGTGTTTTTCTTGCTTTCTCAGTTGGATATGATGAAACATCAATAACATTATCAAGCATTCTCATAGCAATAGGAACAACTTTTTCAGCGTGTTCTCTAGTATTAACAACTGCTAAATTAATAGAAGCCAGATTACAAGTAACTGTTCTATCTTCATCAGTTGGTTGTTGGATCTCCGTACAGTTGTGTACAAGAACTCCTTCTGCATAAAAATTATGATTATCTTCTACTGTTATATCGTATACTGGCTCTTCTTGTACTGTTATTATTGTTATTTTTTTAATTTTCATTTTTTTTCCTTTCGCTATTAACTTTATTTCTATAGAAATTGTTTGCTGATTCTCTGCTTTTTTCAACTGAATCTTTATCTCTGTAGTTTCTATTATATATCATGTTTGGCAACTTTTTTTTCATTTCAATAATGTATCCACTGGCTTTCATTCCATTGAATCTCATTGTTGATAATGATTTAGGAAGATTCATTTTAGATTTTCTAAGTATATATCTATATGGAAGTATTTCTCCAGCAATTAAGCTAAGTCTTACTCCTTCATTGATTATATCGTCATCTGTTATTCCTGAATATCTACTATTTTTTTCACCAGATTGGCTTAAGAAATAAGTATATTTATCTTTATTTTTTTGATATTCAATACTTGTTATTCTTGTTTTTTTACCATCTTGATCAATAACTGTTAAATATCCAGTTGAGTGATGAACATACTCTCCTGATATAACTTTTGGATCATTAATATGAACATTTCCAACAGATTCTCCTGTTAAAGATGATACTGCTGGCATTGTTCCTATTTTTGATTTAGAAATTCTATTTCTTCCGTCTTTTGTTTGCCAACCATGCTCTTTTCTAAATTCTGCAGATTGATTTCTTATAAATGCATAACCTTTTCTAATAGATTTATTTAGCACATAGCTTAAATTTTTAGGCTTACCAGTAGATGGATTATTATATCCATTGATGCAGAACCTAACCGCAAGCATATCTTCTCTTTTATTAAAAGCTTTATATCTTAGTTCATGTACAAATAAATGCTCTTCCGGCAATAATTCTATTAAGTTGCTGTCTACATCTAATCCTCCAAGACTTCTTGGTGTTACATGATGTCTTTCAGTATAAATAAAATCATTTCCATTTAGCAATCTTTTATCTGTTTTGTCTCTAGATATAAGTCTTTCTTTTGGAGAAGTTTTCAAAAAATATTGAATGAAGCTTTGATGTAATTTTATATAATTCATTTTAAGTTTCCTTTTTTATTTGAATTATAATACATATGAACTTCAACACACATTAAATGTATTGAAGTTCATCAAGCTCATCTGATTCAAGTAGATTTTTTGCCTCTACATATCCTCTGTTTTTTGTATAAATTTTGTGGTCTGGCGTACATTTTATTGGTTCGCTTCCATCTTCTTTTTCTATAACAATATACTCAGTAGTTGTCCCAGTTTGTGCGCTTGCAGTAACTGTTTTCCATTCTTGAGCGCCAGTAGTTAAGTTTTTAGACATAACAATATCACCAACGATTACCTCTGCTATACTAATGTCACCTCTTTTTGTTGTAACTTTTGTATCTGCACTAAAACATAAGTTTGAAGTTCTAATGATGCCTTCTTCTGGATGTTCGTGCTTAGCATTAACATTGTCTTTGAATTGCAAGAATGGCATACCAGATTCAAAGTATCTAGTCATTATTGCTCTCATTAGTTGTTTAGCTTTTATAACTTTTGGAGGATTAGTAAAGTACTCTGGATTAGTTTTTAAAGTTGCTTCATAATTTTCATATGCAACTCTAAATTCTTCACCATGAATTTCAGTTAAATCTCTACAATCATATGGATCAAACAGAGTCCATTCAGCATCTTTCTTGCATCTTTCGATAAATAAGCTGTTTGTAGATAGAGATATGAATAAATCATGTGCTCTTCTTCTGTCTTCACCAGATGTTTTCTTAAGATCTAAAAAGTCAAATACATCTAAGTCCCATGTTTCAATATAACAGTTTATAGCTCCAGCTCTTACACCAAGTTGGTTTACAGCTAATGCAACATCATTTTCAATTTTAAGCCATGGAATTTTACCACCAGACGCTCCTGGTTTGTCTTGAATTATTCCACCTAGTGCTCTAACTGCTGACCAACTCCAACCAATACCACCACCAAATTTACTATATAATGCTTGCTCTGCGTAAGTAGCAAATATTCCTTCAATTGTATCAGGAGTATGACCTACGAAACAAGAGAAACAAGATTTTCCTTTTATTCTTCCGTTTGACAATGTTGGTGTTGCCATCATTACTTCAAACTTAGATAATACATCATAAAACTCTTTAGCAGTCTCAGTTGGATTAACTTCATATTTAGATAAAAATATTGCTAATGACATAAATAAATGCTGAGGTAGCTCAGATACTACATTGTTTTTTCTTAATAAATATCTTTCTATTAAAGTTTCTATACCTATAAGATTAAACTGTTTATCCCTATCTGGCGCTATGTAAGCATTAAGTTCTTCAACATCAACTGCTACATAATCAACATGTCCTGCAATAACTGAATATGCAAGATTGTCTTTATTCATATCAAGATATTTAGCTAATGTTATAGCATCATAAACTTGACCTCGTTGCTCAGATACATTATAGAATCTTTTCATATTATGATATAAATCATATAGCGTTAATCTAGCGCCAGCAAAGGTCCAATTTGGAACATCAATATCAATTTTGTTTTTACAAGTTCTGATTAATGCTTTTTGAACATCAGATGATGACATACCATCAACAAACATAATATTTGCATCAAGTAATAGATTTTCATATGAAATACCATCTAAGCCTTCACAAGCTGGAATAGCTTGTTTATTGATATTATCAATATTTAATGGTTCTAATGATCCATTTCTCTTTCTAATATTTATAGACATAGAATATCCTTAAAATGTTGTTGGCTGAGCTATTGATCTGATTGCAGACATAAAGCCTTTTTGTAAATCAGTTTTTCCAGTAGCAACCCATCGTTTATCAGTAGAGTCTAAAGCTTGCAGCTTGTCAATATAAAGACCAGCCTGTTCAGCTAAAGCTTTACCTTCGTTCATTAAATCAATCTCTTGTTGAGATAAATCTCTATATTCTTTGATTTTTTCGTGTTGGTCTTTCATAATTATTTACCAGCTACTAAAGTTTTAAGGTTTTTACCGATAACAGCTTTAACAACTGTTTTAGCTGGAACATCAACGATTTTGTCAGTACCTGGAACTCTTGCTGTTGTAGCAGCTTTTGCAACCGTTTTAAGTGTTAAAAATCCTGTTAATGCAACTTCTTCTTTTTTAGCTAGTGTTTCACTGATTACTTCAATTAATGCTTCAACTGTTTCTTTTGCAGCTTTTTTAGATGTATTTGTTCTTGTAGCTAATGCTTCGATTAATTCTGATTTGTTCATTTGTTTTTCCTTAATTTGTAAATTATAAATATGGTCTTTATTGCATGCATTTCTAATAGCGCCATAAAGCTATTGACCTGTGGCGAGTCTTCAGGATACCGCATACATGCACACTGGCGCTTTGAAGAATAGGGAAATTACATATTAAAATAGATTAGATTTTATCTTTTCTGAATAATAGTAACCTATTAATAGTGCCTCAGCTAATCCATCATACAGCTTGTTTCTATGGCTTCTGAACAAAGCGCCAGATAATTGTTCTGCTAGATTAATTGAGTCAATTTTTTCTTTAGAAAGATTTAATGCTTTCTTCCATTGGTTTGCTGGTACAGTAACTACATTAGCTCCAGATAGTTCTGCTATAGCTAGTAGTTTACCAAAGTTTCTATCTGTTGTAGAAGAGCTTCTAGCGCTATTACCTATGCTGTTACCTGGTAGCTCAAGAACTATTGTTTGTTTATCATTTGATTCAAATAATTCTTGTATTTTAAACACATCAAGTTCTCGTTTTGTTACTGCTGGTGTTTTGATTTTCATCTTAACTTGACCTTTGTCTGGTCCTGATTTAATAATAACTTTTTTACCAGATTTATCCAATGCTTGCACCATCACTGGCGCTTTGAGGATTATCTCAGTTGTAGGCATTGGATAAGCTATACCGTTTTTATAAATTCCACCGTCTAAGCCAATATCAATCGAGATGATATGGCTAGATACTGGATCTTTAGAAACTTTAATCGGTTCCATTTGTAATGATTAGAATTTCATGTTTTTAACAGCGTCTTTTGCTTCTGCTGAACCAGCTGTTGCAGCTGCAGTTGTTGCACCATCTTTAGCTTTTCTGTTTAAGATTGGGTTTGTTTCAATTAATTTGATGAATTTAGACATAACTTCTTCACCTTTTGCATTGTTACCATCTAAATCTGTGATTAATGAGATTTCGTTTGATTGAGGGTATTGAGCACCTTCAGTGTTGATTTCTCTGATAGCAAATAAAGCAACTTTACCGATAACACCTGTTAATGCCATACCTTCTTGCTCTTCAACTGCATAAGCTTTGAATTTAGCTGGTTTAGCTGCAATATCAGTACATCCTGTAGCTGCAACTAAAGCTGTAACTAAAGATACACCAGCCATGTTTTCAACTTCTTCACCTGCTTTGAATTTTCCATCTTTATCATCATTTTTTGCAACATATTTAGTGTTTGCATATTCTTCATATTTGTCACCGTTTTCATTTGAAATTGATAATTTAAACATTGTTGCACCTGATGCAGTTTTAAATACTGCTGCTTCATTAATTACACATTTTGCTACTTGAGATGACCATGTTCTTGATTTGATATCTTGCACTGGCGCTTTTGCTTGAACTTCTGCTGAAATTCCGATTGCTGATAAATCTACTGTTGTTGACATGTTAATTCCTTTTATTGTATTTGGTTTATATCAATATATCTGTCATAATATATTGATTGTTAGATTTTACATAAATATGTTACTTTCACCTAAAGCTGATTGTTTGTTTTAATTAAGCTTGTGTTTCTTCAGAGTCTTCTGCTGTCTCGCAATAGTCATTGCATACATAATTGCATAAAGTTTCTGATTCTTTTGCGTCTGCATAGTCAATTATTACATCAATTGAGTCTCTTTTTTTTACGATTTTAACTGATGGAACACCAGCGTCATATCTGTCAGTTGCCCATGAACCAACAATGTTTTCTAATTCTTTAGCACCTAAAGTAATTTTCATTTGTTTTTCCTTTTAATTTGATTGAATTAATTCAAATAATTTTGAAGCTGAGAATAATTCTTCGTCTTCTTCTATGATGTTAGGAACTTTTCCTTCGAATCTGTTTTTACCAGTTGCGTAGTCTGTTCCGCCAAAGTTGATTGAACGCTTATTGCTTTTATCATAAGACATGTGTCCTACAAGGTCGTATTTAGCACCTATAACTTCTTTAAATTTCTTAGCTTTCATCATTGGATGTGCTTGAGCAATCATATCAGTAACTATTGTTTCTTGAAGAGAAATAGTAATTATGTTTTTATCCAAAGCTATAAGTTGATCGTGTCTTTGACGCACAACCAAGTCGAAGTGACCCCATAAGTTCATTCCGTCTGCTTTGTTAGGGTATAGCTCTTTTAAGGCTAAGAATAGCTTTTCACAGTATTCGTACCATGAGTCAACAATAACCGTATGGTATTTAGTGTCTGTTGATAAGAACTCTAATGCCTCTGCCATATCTCCAGCTTCTTTACATCTGAATGCGTCAATATCTGGATTTAAAGCAGAACCAAGTCCACCTTCAAAGTCTAGAACTAATGCACCTTCTAAGAAACCTGTAGAAAATCTAGTCTTTTTAGTACCAGATTTACCATAGATAAGCATTTTAATGTTTTTCTTAGCGCCATCACTGGCTTTTTTAATCTCTAATGCCATTTTAATCCTTTTTGTTTTATTTGGTCTTATATCTGTGTATTAACAGTGTTATAACATCTGTGAAAGCCAAGAAAAGGGTTAAAATTATATCTAAAGTATTTAGATAAACATCTTAATCTAACTTAGCGCCAGATGAAGGATATTCTTGATTAATATAGTTATTGATGATTATTGTAAGACAAGATTCAACATTCATAAGTGTTTCATATTCAGCTTGGTCGCAACATTTTTTATCAAAGTTTTCTAGAAGTTCTAAGTCTTTAGATATTGAGTCTCTATATTCTTCGATTGATTTAAGCAAATCTATTTTTTCTGGATTAAGCATCTTCTTCATCCTCTTTATCTAATAAGCCATTGTAGTCAAATAATTCAATCAATTCATTTAAATCTTCTATTGAATCAAGATATTCTCTTTGGATGTCTTTATAAAATATTTCTAATGCTTTCTCATCCATTCCATCATACCAATTATCTAAAAGTTTTTCTTTTAAATCTTCTATTTGTTCTTGTGTAAATTCCATTATTGTAACCTTTCTTACATTTCTGCAGAGAAACTACATTCTCCGTTTTCTTTGATGCAATCTCTAATCTTGATTCCAAGCTCCAAATCTGCGTATTCTCTTAGAAGTTTTTTTTTTTCTTTTTCATCTATTTGTAAATAATCAGATAAAATTTGAGTGTTATATCCATTATTTTCATTAAAGAATTTATCAAGTAAATTTTTATATTTGCCAAGTGATTCAATTATTGAATTAATTTCATCCTCAACTGATTTTAAATTTTCTTCTTGAAACCAATATTCTAATGTTTCTGGTTGTTTACCAGTAACTCCAAATCTATCTGCAGCATCTGATGGTTGAACCGTAAACCATAACCGATGTTCTATATCCCCGCTAATGTCTCTACCCATCTATATCCTCCTGTTGTTTGTTGTTTTCCTCTTATTACTTGTAATATATTACCAGTATTTAACCCACATTCTCTAGCTGCTTGTCCGATAGAAATATATTTACATATTACTTTTCCGTCTAAAGTTAATTTAGTTACAGCTATATTTCTTGCACCAGAAGTGCTAGTTCCGTCTCTTCTATTTTCTGCCGCTTTGTCTGAATTTTCTTTCCATGTTTTTAGTTCTATATTATTAAAACTATAAGGCATGTAATCGTCAATTCTATCAAAAGAAGGAGTACTCCATCTATTGTAATTATTTTCTACCCAACTGTTATAAAGGTTTATAAACTTTATATCATTTATAAACTCATTAACAAAATCTTCTTTAGAATATAAAGGTTGTACTATTTTTCTTTTAGTAGAACTCCTTTTTTGTCCTGAATATATTTTTAATAGTAGTCCTCTTTTAGTTCTTTTATGTTCAGTAGACAGGTCTTTTCTGCAAGATTTACAAATACTGTCTTTGTTAAATTTACCTCCTACTTTATCTAAGAACTTGTCTAACGCTAACTCTATATTGCACTTTCTACAAACTTTTGTCATTATGTACTCCTTTTGTAAGTTTACTAAAAGTGTACAATAAGTATACTTAAACTAACCATAGTTTTGTTTCTATATCTCCTAATATATATCTTCCCATTATTGTAACCTTTGTAATAATTCTTCAATAGCATCTTGAGCACTTGGAAGTTTTATTTTTCCTGAGTCAAAATGTTTTAGACCTAGTTCATCGTAGCAAAAGTATCTGAAGATATCTTGACCATCAATGTCTTGGTCTTTAAAAATCTGAATGTATTCATTTTCATAAATAAATACAGATTCACCATGGTTGTTTAATTGATAGAAAATAGTTTCTATATAAATTGGATCTAGCTCTTTATTCATTAATTATGTCTCCTTGCTGCTGAGTTTATTGTTGTTCTAACTTCTGTTTGAGACTGAGGATCAGATAAACAATCGTTTGCATGGATTGCCCAAACATCCCAATCTGGCGCTTTGATCTTGTTCTTAAGTACCATGCATAAAGCAAAGAAATTATCGTTTCTATTACCTTTTGAAGTGTTAGATAAAAACCACTTCACAGCGCCAGATATTCTAATATCAGATGGAGCATCAAGTTTTTCATAATTAGCTATTGCTTCATCAGCTTTTTGTTTCTCAGCTGAGTCTGGGATATAATGTCTAATATCAAGCTTTTGGTCCGTAATGTTATACCAATATTCACCGTCTTTGTTACCGTAGTACCATCTAGATGCATTTCTACATTTAGAGTCTGCTTCAGATATACCAAGTGAATTTATTACATTCATATACATATCTTTATAAACTTCTGGTTCTAAGTGAAATGTAGATACTGTTGGAAGGATAAGTCTAAATCTATCACATTGTACACCGTTTTTAAACTTCTGATGAGACTTAGTTGTTGTAATTAAATAAGTTAGATTACTAAATAAGTTCTTAGCATCATCAATAGTTAATCCTTCATCGACATCAATGATAAACAATGATTGTTCTTTTAGATAGTTAGCATCAGTGATGTATCCATCTTTCCAAACTTGCTGAGGACCCATTCCTTCATCAACTTCAACATATTGACCTTTAAATAAACCAGCTGAGTATTTACATTCTGAATTTACAATTTTATATAAATCTTCGAATTTACCTTCTGCTTTTATAAATCCTGATGGATCATATTTGTTCATATTGGCGCAATAAGATAATGTAATTCTATCAAGAGATGATTCAGAAAGTTTCTCAATCTTGTACTTAATAATACCATCAGCTTCTTTTTCAATAAGTGAGTTCCCTTGCATAGAAGCGTGTTCTTTAACAAGTATCATCTCTTGCTCAAGAGTTTTAACTGTTACATCTTTAACAGCTTTGATAATGTCTGTTCTAGCTGCAAATTTACGTCTTAAAAGCTCTTCATAGATTTCAAGATAAATAGGTTTGATCTCAACTGTTTCCATAACTGTTGCATCAAGTGTCTCTGTAAATTGAATTGCAAATCTAAGATGTTCTTCAGTAATAGTAGATGATAAATCTAGAATAGCTAATAAACCCATAAGTTTTTCAATCTTCTTTGGCGCACCTAAGTTTTCTGAAATATCAGAATTCATAGATTCTCTAATTCCTTCTTGTTCGATGTTATAATCAGTTAAAAGCTTATAAACATCTGTAGGCATATCAATATACTTAGTTTCGTTCAAGAAGCTTCTGAGTGATTGCTTATAGTCTTCAATGTCCTTATATAAAGATGATGGAGCTGTCTCAAAAGTTTTGTTTCTGTTTGAGCTTTTTTTGTATTCATCAATATGTAAGATAAATGTTCTTCTGATACCACCTGATAGATAGTATTCTAGAAGTTTTTCCTTCTTTTTAGGCACTAAATTAAATGGACCTGGCGCTCCGAAAAGTAAAGAATTAAATGGAACATTAGTTGCTTCAAAATAACCTTTACCACCTTCAGATACATTAACTGGACCTCTAGAAGAGCCAGTATCCCAAGCTGTTTTCATCATCTTTAGTATTTCAGACATACCTGTAATCTCATCTGCAATCTCGTCAGATATAATATTTACTGATCCGAAGTTTTGATCACATACTGTTTGTGCAGTTTTTTGAATGCCTTGCCATGAAGAATTTACAGGAATAAAAGGAGATGAAATGCCTATATATCTTAAATCGCATTTATCGTTTTTAGAATCGTAATGCTTATTATAGAAAGCTTCAGCATGAGCTATATATGAGTTATACATTTCTTTAAATAAGTATTCTGCTAAGTCAAAGCTGTGGTTCTTACCAAGACCTTGAGAGCCGAAGCTAATAGCAAAATAATTAGGAATAGTTTCCTTGAAACCTGAGTTTGATTCTCGTCTAATTTTTATTCCAGCTATACCTGCTGCTGCTGCTGTATTGAAAAATAAAGCATTGTAAAATAGTTCATGAATCAATGTATATTGACATTGATCGTTAGCCCATTCGTAAAGCTTATCAAGTATTACCATCTTTTTTTCCTTTTTAAATTAACTCTACAAATTATATTATTTATAACTTGATAAAATTAATGCTTGCTTTTCAAAGCGCCAGATAGACTAGGTTCTGGCTTAATATCAAAAGTAAATGATATCGGTTTATAGTCAACTCATAGTGGTGTACCAAACCACAGAGACACATAAAGGAGCTGGACTTACAATTATTAAAAGATCATAAGTTAATATGATTTTTAAAAAGGTTAGAATATTTAGCATTTTAACTTTTAATAATATGCCAGCTGTTAAATTATTCTTCTATTTCGAAAATGTGTTCAGTATTGATGTATTCACCTAAAACTTGCATCATTGCGTCTCTCATATCATCAAATCTTGATGAATAGATTGATTGATTAAATGGAATTTCTTGAACTCCACCGTCATGTTCTTTGTAATTGTAAATATTTAAAATTGTTTGATCAGATTGTTGATTTAATTTTGTTATGTTAACTAGATTATCTTCTGGATTGTAGTATAAAAATATACCATGTGGTAATTCTTCGTATCCATTGTCCAGAAATTCTCCTATGTAATGTTTAATATCTTGATTGAATATGTAGTCTTTTTTTTTATTTGAAACTTTATAAGTTGTGTATTCAAGTTCTTCATTTGAATTATCAAAACATATCATAATATTGTCAAAGTTTAAATCTTTAACTACTAAAAATTGTGACATTAGTTATCCTTTTTTATCTATTGTTATTGTTGCAGCTTTGAATTGTTTAGCTACTTTTCTTAGGAAATTTAACTGCTCATCTGATTCAACTGATGAAGATATGATGTTTTTTAGCTCAGCGCCAGATAGTTGTTTAATTTCAACATTATTGCCTATTGCTTGTGCAGATTTATATGTACCATCTGACTCTGGCGCTAATTTGATTTTAATCATTTGTTAACCTCATAGTATTCATCTCCAACTTCTGCAACAGTTAAATCATCTGGGTTGAAAAATTCATCAATCATGTCTTGGTCTGATAAATTATTATCAATTTGATATTTAATCAGTTCATCAGTTAGTTCCCATTCGAAATATTGTCTATTTCTAACTTGTATAGTGTGTTGCATTTGTTTTTCCTTGTATTAAAATGGGATATCTTCAATATTTATGTCTATTTGAGGAATAGCATATGCAGATGAATCAGTTTTTCTGTATTCATCAACTATTGAAACGCTTTCTTCTAAATAGTTCTTAACTAGGAAATCAATGAAGAATCTTAGTGAATTAAAGTTTTTCTCTTCCCTGATTATGTTTCCAGTTCTTGTTTTTAGAGCCTTAGTCCACTGAGGAATTTTTTCAGGATATTTAACAAATGCTTTTTCCCATTCTTCATAAATCCATAACGGATCATATTTGTATGGTCTTCCTTGTTTAGACACTGGATCACCATAGGCTTTAGTCATAAGCTGAGAACCAACTATAATAATAGTAATTGCTTCTTTAGCCATTTTGAATGATTTAATTAAATCCTGGATTGATAAAGTTTCTTGAGTTGCTTTTTCAAGTTTAGATTTAAGTTCTTGCATTTTAACATCGTATAAATCTCTAGTTATTTCAACTGGTGATTCATCATCAATGATAACCGATAAATCTTCTAGACCTAAAAGTTTCTTTCTATCTTCTAAAAGTTTCTTAGATTTTTCTGGATTAACTAAGTCTTTTGTAACTGGTTCAAAATGATCTGTATGAAATGAATGCATAGATAATGTTTGACCTAAGTCAAGATATTCTGCATATTGTTTAGATGGATGCTTTCTAGCTAAACGCATAACTTGCTGAATGTAGTAGCTTCTCGATTTTACAGGACGTAATTGAACACCTAAAGATACATCAGGGCAGTCAAAACCAACTGATAACTTACCAATTGACAGTAAGCAAGTAATCATCTCACCTGGCGCTTTGGAAGGCTCATACTGATTGAATAAATTTGATTCTTTGTCTTCTGGTTTAACAAAAGGTGTATTATTAATAAATGCATCAAGTATTAATTGAGATAGCTTCTTATCAGTTTTTGAGTGATAAGCTTTTGCATTATATCCGTCTCTTCGTAATATTTCTTCAAAATGGTCTGCTTGTTCTATAGATGAACAAAATACAATTGTTTTCTTAGATTTAGCGTTCATCTCGTTCATTGAACTAAGCGCCAGGTTGAGGTGACTTGTAGTATTAATAATCTTATCGAGCTCTACAGTATTATATTCGTTTGTAGTTGTTTTAATATCAGAGAAATCAATTTCTTCAGCCCACTTAGGAACAAAATATTTAATAGGACACAAGAATCCAGCGTCTTGAAGTTCTTGTGTTCCAAGATTAGATAAATATTCATAACCTGAGAAAGCATAACCTTCTGCAGTATATGGAGTTCCTGAGTATAAAACTTGAACTTCTGGTTTAATAAAATCAATACAATCAGCTGTTCTTTTAGATACATCTGGATGAGCTATATGACCTTCGTCAATTTGCATAATTTTAAACTTGTGATTAAATTTAATTTTACCAATTCTTGCATGAAGTGTTTGAGCCATAATAAGCTGAACTTTGCAATCTGGATCGAAATGATTAGTATAATCAGCTTTCAGGATTGAATAGGTTACGCCTTGTTCATCAAGATGAGCTGCAATTTGTTCAAGAAGAGCTGAGATGTTAATCATAATAATTACACCATTATTTTGGTTTATTCTCGCTATTTCCGTAATTATTAGTGCTTTACCATACGCTGGCGGGCAATCCATCATTAGTTTTGTTTCACCAAATGTGATTGCTGCCATTGCTTGTTCTATTATGTCTTCTTGATGCTCCCTAAGTGTGTACATGTTATTTTTTTCCTTTTATGTATTCTCATTAACACCAGCACTGAGTACTGGCGCTTTGAAAATAGATTTTAAAATCTAAATTTTTCTACAGGTTTGTATTCTTCTTCTGTTTTAGGTATTTCTATTTCTAGATTTCTAACTTGAGATGAAGCATAATATGGAGTATTGCTGTTATATCTTGGACATACTTTGTTGTAATCACAATATGACAAACATCTACTAGCTGAACCGTTTGATTTACCATATGCAAATATGTTGCACATTTCGTCTTCGTCTGTTGGCATAGTGTTATTATCCAAGTGAAATTGAATCTTTTCAGATCTATCAATAAACATTTGTTTAATAGTATCAATATCATGCATGAATAATTCCATGTTTTTCATAACATTGTCTTTAGATGGCGAACCACCTTTGTTTACAATATGCAAAGCGCCAGAGTAGATGTTTCCAGTTTTATGAAACTCTAACATGTTATAAGTTGCTACCTGAAGATTGTAATCATGATCAATATTGTTCATTACAACCTTTTTATAACTTGAATCTGATAAAACTTTACCATCAATAATAATTTTATATTTATGATCAATAATATCGTATTCACCTGATACAATCCAACCGTTACCTAAATCAAGTTTATATCTTTCAGCTGTTGTGTATCTACCTGGTTCTGCGTATTTTTCAATAAGTGCATCTAAACCTAATTGATAAATAGAGCCAGTAGTATTAGCTCCATAAGTTTTTTGATCTGATATCTTTCCGTGTTTAACCTGAAGAATATTATAATATAATTCTTTGCCTATAGACGAAGCTGATAGTACCTTGTCACCTGGTTTAGCTGTTCCTGAATATTCAGTACCTAACAATAGAAGTGCTTCAAAATCAGAAGCCCACGATCCTGTGTCTATTGGTTGTTTTGCTTTAAATTCAGTCATCTGAATCTCCTTTAAAATAAATGCAGTTTGGAAATTGATAATGAGGAAAATCTTGTCTAAAATTGTCACAAGTTTTATTAAAAGTTTTTTCAGATATCAATCCAACTGCACTAGCATGCATTGCTGAAATCAGGCAACTTAATGAATTAATTAATTCTTCATTGTCTGGATTGTTTTCATCTTCAAGTTCTTCGATATCATCGTATAAGTCATCAATGTTCATTGTTTTCTCTTTTTGCATTAAATAATGCTTCAAATATT
>JACCEE012041989.1_pt1 | contig 14683 bp, 8 predicted proteins | sample 7449931 | NCBI WGS metagenome assembly JACCEE01 (sample SAMN15323457, study PRJNA562643) | freshwater metagenome | isolation source: river surface water | place: USA:Blue River Watershed | collected 2017-08-19 | reverse complement strand
TCCGCCGCAGCGAGCCTCGGCTACAAGGCGGCAGACCAGGCCGAGTACTCGGTCAAGGCCGGCTTCAGCCAGCATGCCCTCGGGCATGGCGAGGCTGCGGAAAGCGTCGAGGCGCAAGTGAAAAAACCCTTCTTTGCCACCGCCGCCTGGTTTCCTTATGCGGCGGCGGGCGTCGGCGAGAAGTTCAGCGCGGCCGACCATTATTCGTACTACTTCGTCGATGCCGGCATGAATGTCCGGTTGACCGCGCGGTCGTCACTCGACGTCGGCAGCCATTCGGTGAATGCCTTCGACCCGGCCCGCAAGTTGTATTCGACGCGTTTTCATACTGCGATGTCGTGGCGCGTCGGCGGGGCGGATTCGATCGGGCTGCGCTATTCGAAGAGCTACGGCATGACTGCGCAGGAGAAAGACGCGTGGCGGGTCGCCTATACCCACAGCTTTTGAACGGTTGAATAGCTTACCTAAATAGACACGAAGTAAGTAATAGAATTTTATAAACCCTCTTTCCTGACTGTTCCCTGACAATTATTATTAATGATAATTGTTCGCATTCACATTAACAAAATCAGGAAGGGACATGATGAGGAATACCCGACTTCTCGCGGGGCACGATGTTTTGCGGCCGATCCCGATGGCGGTCGCCATCCTGCTGGGCACGGCAGCGCCGGTGCTGCATGCGCAACAGGCCGAAACCACCGAAGAGCGGGTGCTGCCGCGCGTGGACGTCATTGGCACCGCCGCTGCCATCAGCGAGGCAGCCGGCTCTGCCGCCGTCATTGACAGCCGCACGCTCGAGGAGAGCCGCGTGTTCAACGTGAACGAGGCGTTGCGCAAGGTGCCGGGCGTGCATGTGCGCGAGGAGGAGGGGGTAGGCCTGCGGCCCAACATCGGCATCCGTGGGCTGAACCCGACGCGATCGACCAAGACCCTGCTGCTCGAAGATGGCCTGCCGCTGTCGTTCGCGCCGTATGGTGACAACGCCAGCTACTACCACCCGCCGATCGACCGCTATGACGCGATCGAGATCAGCAAGGGCAGCCAGGTGATCCGTTTCGGCCCGCAGACTGCCGGCGGCGTGATCAACTACATCACGCCGGAGCCGCAAAAGGAGTTCGGCGGTACGGTCGGTTTTGCTGCCGGCACGCGCGGGTACCTGAACGGCCACCTGATGGTGACTGGCAATGGCGCGATTGCCGACATCTATCACAAGGAGTCTGACGGTGCGCGCGACAACATGCGCAGCCGCCTCGACGACGTGAACTTCAAATGGGCCGGCCAGCTGAATGACGACCATCGCCTCGTGCTGCGCGCCACCCACTTCCGCGAGGATTCGCAGCTGACCTATTCCGGCCTGACGCAGGCCGAGTACAACAACCTCGGTCCGCGCTACAACCCGTTCAAGAACGACTTTTTCGATGCCAGCCGTACCGGCCTGTCCGCGACGCACGAGTGGCGGCTGAATGCGGACGCCAAAGTGCTGACCAGCGTCTATGGCGCCTTCTTCAACCGCGACTGGTGGCGGCAGGCATCCGACACCGGCAGCAGCGGGCTGAACTGCCAGTCGGGCACGCGTGACGCGGGCGGTACGCTGAACGATGCCGACCTGAACGGCTGCCGCATGCAGGGCCGCCTGCGCCAGTACACGACCACTGGCATCGACTCGCGCGTGCAGCTGCGCCACCAGACCTTTGGCATCGCCGGTGAATTCGAGGCGGGCGTGAAGTACCAGCATGAGGTGCAGGATCGCGTGCAGCAGAATTACACGACCTATACCAACTACCTGTCCGGCACCGGCATGACGCTGGGCGAAAACCAGCAGCGCCGCACCAACGCGACCTCGGCCTTCGTGGCCAACCGCTTCCTCGTGAACGAACGCTTCGCCGTCACGCCGATTGTGCGCGTCGAGCACATCCAGCACGAGCGGATCAACTTCCTCAGCGATACGCGCGGTGGTTCGTCGTTCACCGAGTTCATCCCGGGCGTCGGCGCAACCTACCAGCTGAGCGCACAAACGCAGCTGTATGGCGGCGTGCACAAAGGCTTCAGCCCGCCGCGTGTCGAGGACGCGATCAATTCGAGCGGACAGTCGATCGACCTCAGCGCCGAGCGCAGCGTGAACGCCGAAGTCGGCGTGCGCAGTTCGCCGATGAAGGACGTCGCGTTCGATGTCGCAGTCTTCCGCAATGACTTCAGCAATCTCGTGCAGGTCGGCAGCATCGCCGGCGGCAACACGTCCTATCAGGAGGGCAAGGCGCTGTTCCAGGGCGTGGAGATGGCCGGCCAGTTCGACAAACTGACCAAGGCGCTTGAGGGCAACCTGTACGCACGCGTGTCATGGACCTGGCTGCCGACGGCCGAGCAGAAGTCGGCATTCAGCAGCGGCGCGGGCGCCGGCGCGGTGGGCAACCGCCTGCCTTATGCGCCCGAGACCCTGCTGAACCTGACGCTGGGCTATCGCGCGCCGACGAACTGGAATGCGCGGGCCGAGTATGTGTACGTCGGCCGCCAGTACAGCGATTTCGACAATACCGTTACGCCGGCGCCGAACAGCAACGGCCAGGAAGGCCTGATCGCCAGCTATGGCATCTGGAATGCGGTGGCCAACTACACGATCGGCAAGGCGACTTTCTTTGTCGCGGCCAAGAACCTGACCGACGAGACGTACATCGTCGACCGCACGCGCGGCATTCAGGTGGGCATGCCGAGGACCTTCCAGGCGGGGTTGAAGTACGCGTTCTGATCGCGGCTGCCCGTTCTGATATGACGGCCCTCGCTCAGGAGCGGGGGCCGGTTTCGCAAGACTTGCAAGAACCCGTCCCCACGCCGCACGCTGAACGACCCACACAGGCGATGACATAGCCATCGGCGCAATGACTGATGGACGTTCAGAGCATATCGATCTATATTCGATACCGTATTCTCCGGCGTCAGCCTGGTACCGGATTTCTGTTTCCATAACTTCCCGACTCCTTGCTCGGGTCCGCGCGTGCAGCCCGGCTTCGCCCGCTGCTCGCAATGCATGGGCATGCCTGCTTCGCGATGCCCTGCAGAGGTGTCCGCGGGATCGGGCAGGCAGGCGAGCCGGGCATTGACGATCCGATGAAATCACTGTGAGGCTGACCCGTCCATGGCGTTCGTGCGACCCCTGTCCAAATCCAAGCTGGTGGCGTTTCGCCAATGCGCGAAGCGGCTGTGGCTCGAAGTGCATCGGCCGGAATTGCGACAGGACTCCGCCACCAGCCTCGCGGCTTACCGGACCGGACATGAGGTGGGCGAGATCGCGCAGCGACTCTACGACCCGCAAGGTCTTGGCGAGATCATCGACTTCAAGAAAGAGGGATTGGCTGCGGCATTGGAACGCACGCGATCGCTGCTGCAATCAGGTCGGCCGATATTCGAGGCAGGTTTTGCCGCCGAGGGTGCGCTCGCATTTGCCGATGTCCTGCTGCCGGACCAGACGGATGACCAAGCTGGCTGGCGGATGGTCGAGGTCAAGTCGTCAACGTCGGTGAAGGCCTATCAGCGAGACGATGTGGCCATCCAGAGCTTTGTCGCTCGCGCCAGCGGCGTTGCGCTTCACTACGTATCGGTTGCGCACATCGACAGCACATGGGTATATCCGGGCGGTGGCGATTATCGCGGTCTGCTGACCGAGGTCGACTTGAGCGCAGAGGCGTTTTCCCGCGCGAGTGAGGTGCGCGAATGGGTCGACGGCGCGCAGGCGGTGGCTGCGTCAGCGCAGCCGCCGCAGGTGGAGATGGGCCGTCATTGCACGCAGCCGTTTGACTGCGGATTTGCGGCGCATTGTCGTGAAGGGCGCCCGCTGCCCGAATTCCCGCTGGCGTGGTTGCCGGGCGCGCAATCGCGTGGGCTACGGGACTACGTCGACCGGCATCGCGTTGACGACCTGCGGGACGTGCCAAATGCTCTTCTGAATCCGATGCAACAGCGGGTGCGCGATGCCACGCTCTCTGGCACTGTTTTTTTTGATGCGGCGGGTGCCGCAGGCAAGCTGCACGCCTATCCGCTGCCTGCTTATTTCATGGACTTTGAAACGATCCAGTTCGGCGTTCCGCGTTGGGCCGGGACGCGTCCTTTCCAGATGCTGCCGTTTCAGTTCAGTGTGCACCGGCTGTCGGAAGAGGGGACGCTGACATCGGCGGGCTTTCTGGACCTGAGCGGCGACGATCCATCCGAAGCATTTGCCATCGCCTTGACGGAAGTCTGTCATGAGCCTTTGCCGGTCTTTGTCTACAACGCCAGCTTCGAGGGCGGTCGGCTGGATGAACTGGCGCAGCGTTTCACGCGTTTGCGAGAGCCCCTGCTCGATATCAGGCGAAGAATGGTCGATCTTTATCCCATCGCGCGTCAGCATTACTACCACCCTGCTTGCGAGGGAACCTGGAGCATCAAGAAACTGCTGCCCAACATCGCGCCCCATCTGGACTACGCGGCACTGCCGGGCGTGCAGGACGGCAGCCTCGCAATGCAGGCCTATCTGGAAGCCATCGATCCTTCAACTTCGGCTGCGCGCAAGGAAGAGATCAGGCGGCAGCTGACCGCTTACTGCGCACTCGACACATTGGCGATGGTCGAGATATGGAAATACTTCGCAGGGAAGTCACGTTAAAAGCTGGCGAGCAGGGAGTAGTCATGCGACTGGTCGACGCACTGAAGAAATTCAATCGCAAGGAGCGCTACTGGCTCATCCGGAGCGTGCTGGGTGATGCCGGCAAGCCGCTTGGTCGGCATTTTATCGTCCGGCTGCACAAGCTTGGCATCACGGTTCCCCGGAATGCATGGTGGGCGATGGACTACCATTTTGACTGGCTCGCCGGCGCCCTCTATCTTTGTCAGTCCGGCGGAAACTCCGATGCCGTTCAGTCAAACGAACAGGGCGCCGTGAAAGGAAACCAGGAAGACGTCGACCTGATCATCGCATTCGACAATACCCTCGTTCTCATTGAAGCCAAAGGTGACAGCCACTGGGATGCCGAGCAGCTGGAATCAAAGCGGCGCCGGCTTGTGGCGTGCTTTGGTGATCAGCCGGAGCGGCTGGGGATACATGTTTTCTTTGTATTCATGTCAACCGGCGCGCCGCCCGTCGTCAAAGGCTGGCCTGCATGGGCACTGCCGAATCAAGGAGAGCCCTACTGGTTGGAGATGCCCATGGCCGAGAAGGATCAGGAGCCGGCGTTTTACCGGGTCGTGCGTTGCAGCGACGCTGAAGGAACGGTCAGCGAGGTGGGCAAGTACTGGAAAATCGTCCCGCAGCCCGCAAGGTGGTCAAGAACTGAAGGAGAGTCCATGAACGACGACGCAGCATCAGTCAGGGAAACGTACGGGCCGCTATTCACCGATATCCTGAAACTGCTGCACGAATCCGACCCGGCCCGTATCAATTACGGGGACAACCAGGATGAATACGAGCCGGAGGTACGGACTATCCTGCCCCGCCTGCACTCGGCGCTGTCGCTTGATGACGTGCACACCATCGTGCACGAAGAGTTCCTGCGCTGGTTCGATGCCGATACCGTGGGGCCGAAGGACGTGTATGCATCGATCGCCGAGCAAATCTGGGCGAGGTGGTGTGACTTTCGGCGCCATCCCGGCGCGGCCGGTTAGTCAGCGGGAAGTTCGGAGTCGAGCGGGAATGCCGGCTGCCGGGGAGGCCTGAGCGCGAAGCCGGCGGTACGGTTCAGCCGCTGGTCACGCGATTTGGCAAATAAAAAAGCACTTGGGCATTGCTGCGCCAAGTGCTTCGAATTTCTTGGGGTGGCCGATGGGACTCGAACCCACGACGACCAGAATCACAATCTGGGACTCTACCAACTGAGCTACGGCCACCACTGAAACAAGCCCGCAATTATACAAAACTTTCGGACATTCGCCAGCATTTAATTCACGGCGACCGCCGCCGCCACTTCCTCGACCGGCGGATCGAGCGCCAGCAGCCGCCGGAAAGCATTCGCCAGCGCGCTCCGGCTGCCGGTCGTATACCCGGACAGCGCCCCCGCTTCGCTCGCATTCCGCAGCAGTCCGCGCTGTGCCAGCAGCCGCTGCAGCTGCCGCGCGACCGGTTCGCCGGTATCGACGATCTGCACGTCCGGCCCGGCCGCCTCGCGTATCAGCTGCTCGACGAAAGGGTAGTGGGTACAGCCGAGCACCAGCGTGTCGGCCTGCTGCGCCACCAGCGGCGCCACATAGCGGTTGACCAGCTGCGCGGTCTCGCGCGAGCGGATCTCGCCTTTCTCAACCTGGCTTGCCAGTCCATTGCAGGGCTGCAGCAGGAAATTCACCTGCGTCGCGTCGGCTACCTGGCTTTGCAGTTTCAGGAATTTTTCGCTGGCCAAGGTGCCGGCCGTCGCCAGCACGCCGACGGTGCCGCTGCGGGTCAGTGCGGCGGCCGGCTTCAGGCCGGGCTCGACGCCGACCACCAGCAGTTCCGGATAGCGTTCGCGCAGCGCGGCAATGGCTGCGGCCGTGGCCGTATTGCACGCGACCACCAGCGCCTTGACGCGAAACTTCATAAAAAAAGCCGCAATCGCCAGCGCCCGCTGCACGATCACGGCTTCGGGCTTTTCCCCGTAGGGAGCGAAGCCCGAGTCCGCGAAGTACAGCAGCTCTTCATGCGGCAGCAGCGCGCGCGCATGGCGCAGCACCGACAGGCCGCCGATCCCCGAGTCGAAGATGCCGATCGGGGCGTCAGCCACGGGTTGGATTTTGTCAGGCAACGCTGACCGGAATGCCGCCGATGTTGCCGCTGGCAATCCGCTCCTGCCACTCTTTCGGGCCGGTGTTGTGCACCGAGGTGCCGCTCGAATCCACCGCCACCGTGACCGGCATGTCCTTCACGTCGAACTCGTAGATTGCTTCCATGCCGAGGTCTTCGAAGCCGACTACCTTCGCGCCCTTGATTGCCTTCGACACCAGGTAAGCGGCACCGCCGACGGCCATCAGATAGGCCGACTTGTGACCCTTGATCGATTCGATCGCCACCGGGCCGCGCTCGGCCTTGCCGACCATCGCGATCAGGCCGGTCTGCTCAAGCATCATGTCGGTGAACTTGTCCATCCGCGTCGCCGTGGTCGGACCGGCCGGGCCGACGACCTCGTCGCGCACCGGATCGACCGGGCCGACGTAATAAATCACGCGGTTCTTGAAATCCACCGGCAGCTTCTCGCCCTTGGCCAGCATGTCCTGGATGCGCTTGTGCGCGGCGTCGCGTCCGGTCAGCATCTTGCCGTTCAGGAGCAGCGTCTGGCCCGGCTTCCATGCAGCGACTTCAGCGGCCGTCAGCGTGTCGAGGTTCACGCGCTGCGACTTCTGCGTGTCCGGCGTCCAGTGCACTTCCGGCCACTCGGACAGCGCCGGCGGCTCGATGTAGGCCGGGCCCGAGCCGTCGAGCACGAAGTGCGCGTGGCGGGTCGCCGCGCAGTTCGGGATCATCGCGACCGGTTTCGACGCTGCGTGCGTCGGGTACATGTTGATCTTCACGTCCAGCACCGTGGTCAGGCCGCCCAGGCCCTGCGCGCCGATGCCCAGCGCATTGACCTTTTCGTACAGCTCGATGCGCAGCTCTTCCAGCTTGTTTTGCGGGCCGCGCTGCAGCAGCTCGTACATGTCGATGTCGTCCATCAGCGACTGCTTCGCCATCAGCATCGCGCGCTCGGCGGTGCCGCCGATGCCGATGCCCAGCATGCCCGGCGGGCACCAGCCGGCGCCCATCATCGGCACGGTCTTCAGCACCCAGTCGACCAGCGAGTCGGACGGATTCAGCATCACGAACTTGGTCTTGTTCTCCGAGCCGCCGCCTTTTGCGGCGACCTGCACGTCCACCGTATTGCCCGGCACCAGCTCCATGTGCACCACGGCCGGCGTGTTGTCCTTCGTGTTCTTGCGGTCGAACTGCGGGTCGGCCACGACCGAGGCGCGCAGCTTGTTGTCCGGGTTGTTGTAGCCGCGGCGCACGCCTTCATTGACCGCGTCTTCGATCGAGCCCTTGAAGCCCTCGAAGCGCACGTCCATGCCGATCTTCAGGAAGACGTTGACGATGCCGGTGTCCTGGCAGATCGGGCGCTTGCCCTCGGCACACATGCGCGAATTGGTCAGGATCTGCGCGATCGCGTCCTTTGCTGCCGGGCTCTGCTCGCGCTCATAGGCGCGCGCGAGGTGGCGGATGTAGTCGAGCGGATGGTAGTAGCTGATGAACTGCAGTGCGGCGGCGACCGATTCGATCAGGTCGTCTTGTTTGATGATGGTCATGTCGGGCGTGCTCAGTCGTTTGGGGCGGGAAAATCGTTCAGTGGTCGCCGGCGTTCGCATGCAAGGTCGCTGCCATGATGCGGTCCGCGTAAGCGATGGCCAGCGCCGATACCAGGAAAACGCAGTGGATCGCGCTCTGCGCAATCAGCGTCTTGGTGTCATGCGCGCTGGCATTGATGAAGGTCTTCAGCAGGTGGATCGACGAGATGCCGATGATCGCGGTCGCGAGCTTCACCTTCAGCACGGACGCGTTCACGTGCGACAGCCATTCCGGCTGGTCCGGATGGCTCTCGAGGTGCATGCGCGAGACGAAGGTCTCGTAGCCGCCGACGATGACCATGATCAGCAGGTTGGAAATCATCACCACGTCGATCAGTCCAAGCACCACCAGCATGATGGTCGTCTCGGTGAGCTTGGCTTCGGCCGGCGCGATGCCGCCGACGCTGGTGGCCTTCAGGATGTGGTCGAGCGAATCGCCATGACCCATCAGCGCGCCCAGCAGGTCGACCAGCTCCACCCAGAAGTGGTAGACGTAAATGCCTTGCGCAAGAATCAGCCCGAGGTACAGCGGCAGCTGTAGCCAGCGGGTCATGAATATGAAATTGGCAAGAGTGGGGATCTTTTGGGCGACCTGTTTTTGCTCTGGCATCATCGGAAATCTCGGTGAAACAACGGGTTTCCGCACGTAAATCGTGCAGCGCGACATTTTACACGCAGCATTGCCCGCGATTACCCTCCGGGCGGAAGAAGCTGCAGGAATGGGTAGTTATGTAAGGGTTGAGTAAGAGAGTCCCCTTATCTTTTACCGAAAATTACTATCACCATGGAGACGCCATGTCCGAGATTGAATCTCTGATGCACGAGCATCGTGTGTTCCCCCCGTCTGACGACTTTGTCAAAGGCGCAGCCGTGTCCGGCATGGACGCGTATGCGGCGCTGTGCCGGGAGGCCGAGCAGGACTACGAAGGCTTCTGGCGTCGGCTGGCGATGGAAAACCTGGAATGGAAAAAGCCGTTCACCCGCGTGCTCGACGAGTCGCAGGCGCCGTTCTACAAATGGTTCGATGACGGCGAACTGAACGTTTCCTACAACTGCCTCGACCGCAACCTGACCAACGGCAACGCCGACAAGGTCGCGATCATCTTCGAGGCGGACGACGGCACCGTCACCAGGCTGACCTACCGCGAACTGCATGCGAAGGTCTGCAAGCTGGCCAACGGCCTGAAGTCGCTCGGCATCAAAAAGGGCGACCGCGTCATCATTTACATGCCGATGTCGGTCGAAGGCGTGGCCGCGATGCAGGCCTGCGCACGCATTGGCGCGACGCATTCGGTGGTCTTCGGCGGCTTCTCCGCCAAGTCGCTGCAGGAGCGCATCATCGACGCTGGCGCGGTCGCGGTCATCACCGCCGATGAACAGGTCCGAGGCGGCAAGCATCTGCCGCTGAAGGCCATCGTCGACGAGGCGCTGGCGATGGGTGGTTGCGAGGCGATCAAGAACGTCGTCATTTACCAGCGTACCAAGGGCAACATCAATTTCGTGGCCGGCCGCGACCTGTGGCTGCACGAGCTGGCTGACAAGCAGGCCGAGCAGTGCGAGCCGGAGTGGGTCAGCGCCGAGCATCCGCTGTTCATCCTTTATACGTCCGGCTCCACCGGCAAGCCGAAGGGCGTGCAGCATTCGTCCGGCGGCTACCTGCTGTGGACCATGCTGACGATGAAGTGGACCTTCGACATCAAGCCGTCCGACATCTTCTGGTGTACCGCAGACATTGGCTGGGTGACCGGCCACAGCTACATCGCCTACGGCCCGCTGGCGGTAGGTGCGACGCAGATTGTTTTCGAAGGTGTGCCGACCTATCCGAACGCGGGCCGCTTCTGGGAAATGATCCAGCGCCACAAGGCGACGATTTTCTACACCGCGCCCACGGCGATCCGCTCGCTGATCAAGGCATCGGAAGCCGACATGAAAGTGCATCCGCAGCACTTCGACCTGCGTTCGCTTCGCCTGCTGGGTTCGGTCGGCGAGCCGATCAATCCGGAAGCCTGGATGTGGTACTACCAGAACGTCGGCGACATGCGCTGCCCGATCGTCGACACCTTCTGGCAGACCGAGACCGGCGGCCACATGATCTCGCCGCTGCCGGGCGTGACGCCGATGGTGCCGGGTTCGTGCACGCTGCCGCTGCCGGGCATCATGACGGCGATCGTCGACGAGGCCGGTAATGACATGCCGAACGGTCATGGCGGCATCCTGGTGGTCAAGCGTCCGTGGCCGTCGATGATCCGCACGATCTGGAACGACCCCGAGCGTTTCAAGACCAGCTATTTCCCGCCCGAGCTGGGCGGCAAGCTTTACCTTGCCGGTGACGGCGCGATCCGCGACGCATCCAACGGCTACTTCACCATCACCGGCCGCATCGACGACGTGCTGAACGTGTCGGGCCACCGCATGGGCACGATGGAGATCGAGTCCGCGCTGGTTGCGAACCATCTGGTGGCCGAAGCCGCCGTGGTTGGCAAGCCCGACCCGACGACAGGTGAGTCGATCTGCGCTTTCGTCGTGCTGAAGGGCCAGCGCCCGGCCGGCGACGAAGCAGCGCGCGTGGCGAAGGAGCTGCGTGACTGGGTCGGCAAGGAGATCGGGCCGATCGCCAAGCCGAAGGAAATTCGTTTCGGTGACAACCTGCCGAAGACCCGTTCCGGCAAGATCATGCGCCGCCTGCTGCGCGTGCTGGCCAAGGGCGAGGAAATCACGCAGGACGTGTCCACGCTCGAGAACCCGGCCATCCTCGACCAGCTCAAGCAGGCAAGCTGACGATGCGGCGGCGCAGCGTTGCCGCCGGCCCGGGTTTGATGTTGAATAGCTAAAACGGTTTGTGGGGGAAGGTCGTAGGGTCCACTCCGATGGCCCTATTACCGGATTGCCGCTCCATCGTGTGGTGGAGCGGCTCTTTTTTTGCCGTTTCGATCAGAATCACCCGCAAATGGCCAGATCGGCTCAAGCTTTGCTATAATCGCTGGCTTCGTCCTGATGCAAGCTGTCAGGCACGGAATCCGGAGAGATGGATGAGTGGTTTAAGTCGCACGCCTGGAAAGCGTGTATAGGTTCATAGCCTATCGGGGGTTCGAATCCCCCTCTCTCCGCCAGTACATAGAAAATCCCGAATTTTTCTTTTAAATCTGAGATTTAGAGGGTTCGGAATTTTTCATTTCTACATATGTTTTCTACACATGTGTGAAAGCAAGTCAGCGAGAGACCGAGAGCGATTGAGTTCTCGGCTCAGCCAAGTCTGTCTGAACCTTTCAACTTCACTGAAAGGACTTGGCATGTCAAAAGTCGTTGCGACCTAAGCACGAGTTTCAACCGACAAACAAGCCGCAGAAAACCAGCTTCAAGAACTACGTCGTTTTTGCGAACGTCTTTGGCATAGGATTTATCAAGAGTTTGCCGATAACGGCATCTCGGGAGCAAAGGGACGCAATGATCGCCCACCTCTCGCTGCGATGTTGAAAGCAGCGACACAGCGCAAGTTCGACATGGTGATGTGCTGGAGCATTGATCGACTCGGCCGCAGTCTTCAGAACTTGATTTAATCGCTCCGCGATTCCCGCGGCGATTCAGTGCTGCAACATCGTCCGGACTTCAGCAGTGCGATCAACCATCGCCTTTACCTCATCCTGAACCTCATTTTTGAAAATATCGTATGGAAATCAAGGTCAACTTTCTCGACAAGCTGCGTCTTGAAGCCAAATTCGATGACTTCACCGTCATCGCCGACCAGCCTGTACGCTATAAGGGCGACGGTTCAGCGCCGGGGCCTTTCGATTATTTTCTGGCGTCATCTGCCTTGTGCGCCGCGTACTTCGTGAAGCTGTACTGCGACACCCGCAATATCTCGACCGAAAATATTCGCCTGTCGCAAAACAATATCGTTGATCCGGAAAACCGCTATCAGCAGATTTTCAAGATACAGGTCGAGCTGCCGCCGGACATTCCTGAAGTCGACCGTCGCGGCATCTTGCGCTCGATTGAGCGTTGCACGGTAAAGAAAGTGGTACAGGCCGGGCCCGAGTTTGTGATTGAAGAAGTCGAGAGCCTCGATGCGGATGCACAGTCGCTGCTGACCCTGAAACCGAACCCTGATTCCAGTAACTACATCCTCGGCAAAGACCTGCCGCTGGCGCAGACCATCGCCAATATGTCCGGCGTACTGGCAGACCTGGGCATCAAGATCGAAATTGCATCGTGGCGCAACATCATTCCGAATGTGTGGTCGCTGCATATCCGCGATGCACATTCGCCGATGTGTTTTACCAATGGCAAAGGCGCGACCAAGGAAAGCGCACTGGCGTCGGCGTTGGGTGAGTACATCGAGCGTATCAGTAATAACCATTTTTACGCTGGCGCTTTTTTTGGCAACGACATCGCCAATGCGGAATTCGTGCATTACCCGAATGAGCGCTGGTTCCAAGCCGGCCCGGCCGATGCGCTGCCTGTTGAGATTCTCGATCCGTACTCTCTGGAGATCTATAACCCCGATGGTGAGCTGCGCGCATCGCATCTGATCGATACCAACTCCGGGAATGTACAGCGCGGTATCTGCTCGCTGCCGTTTGTGCGGCAATCCGATGGCGCGACCGTGTACTTTCCGTCCAACCTGGTCGAAAACCTCTTCGTCAGCAACGGCATGAGTGCCGGTAACACGCTGGTCGAGGCGCAGGTCCAATGTCTGTCTGAAATTTTTGAGCGGGCAGTGAAGCGAGAAATTCTCGAAGGCGAGATCGCATTGCCGGACGTGCCTCAAGAGGTGCTGGCGAAATACCCCGGCATCGTGGCCGGCATTCGGGGGCTGGAGGCGCAGGGGTTTCCGGTGCTGGTGAAGGATGCGTCACTCGGTGGCCAGTATCCGGTTATGTGCGTCACCCTGATGAACCCGCGTACCGGCGGCGTCTTCGCGTCGTTCGGCGCGCATCCAAGCTTTGAAGTGGCACTGGAGCGCAGCCTCACGGAATTGCTGCAAGGCCGGAGCTTTGAAGGTCTGAACGACCTGCCCGCGCCCACTTTCGAGAGCAACGCCGTTACTGAGCCCAACAACTTCGTCGAACACTTCATCGATTCCAGCGGCATTGTGTCGTGGCGGTTTTTCAGTGCCCGGGCAAGCTACGAGTTTACCGAGTGGGACTTCACCGGCAAGGGCGATAACCCCAATGCGGAAGAGGCTGCCTCCCTGTTCGGCATACTCGAGGATATGGGCAAAGAAGCTTACGTGGCGGTGCATGACGCGCTGGGCGCGATCGCTTGCCGCATCCTGGTGCCGGGCTATTCGGAGGTGTATCCGGTCGAGGACCTCATCTGGGATAACACCAACAAGGCGCTGCTGTTTCGCGCCGACATCCTGAACCTGCATGGTCTGGATGATGCCGCCCTGGCTGCGCTGCTGGACCGGTTGGAAAACAGCGAGCTGGATGAGTTTTCAGACGTGGCCACGCTGATCGGTATTGAATTTGATGAGAATACCGAATGGGGACAGCTGACTGTTCTTGAGCTGAAATTGCTGATTCATCTCGCCTTGCATCAACTGGAAGAGGCGCACGAACTCGTCGGCGCCTTCTTGCAGTACAACGACAACTCGGTCGAGCGCGGATTGTTTTATCAGGCGTTGAACGTGGTGCTGGAGGTGACCCTCGACGACGAGCTCGAGATGGATGACTACGTCGTCAACTTCCGACGGATGTTTGGCGATGCCCGGATGGATGCCGCGCTGGGCTCAGTGGATGGCAGCGTGCGCTTCTTTGGATTGACGCCGACGAACATGGAATTTGAAGGGCTTGATAGGCACCAGCGACTGCTTGATAGTTACAGGAAATTGCACAGGGCACGGGCGGCGGCAGCGGCTGTGGCTGGAGGCTGAGTGAATCGCTATTGAAAACCTAGACACATCGGAGCCTGCCATTTGGGCATCGAGGATGTGTCATGAACAGCAGCCCTACGTCGGCAGGCGTACCAGCATCTAGAAATTTCATAATTAAGACTTCTTCAGAGTAACCGGCTTGCGAATTTTTTTCCGCTGACAAAGCGTCGTTGCCTTCAGCGATGTGCGCTTATCTCTTCAGGGCGAAGCTGGCCCCCATTGTCACACTGATGTTTCTCTTGACGCCCTCGGTAGGCATGTCAGGTGAGGCGGCGCTTCCTGCTGTTGCGCGCATCATCAGCGGCATCACGGGGCCTGGCGGGCCAATGTTGTCGCTGATGTTGACAAGGGTGATTTCAAAGCTTTCAAAGCCGAGCGATTTCACGGCAACCTCTGCCTTTCGTCTCAGTTCGGCGCCGGCTCTGGTAATCAGGCGGTCGACGACCTCGCTCTTCTTGTCCGCCGACAGGTCGAATTCGGTGTGTCCTATCATCACCCCGG
>JACCEE011223722.1_pt1 | contig 14686 bp, 15 predicted proteins | sample 7449931 | NCBI WGS metagenome assembly JACCEE01 (sample SAMN15323457, study PRJNA562643) | freshwater metagenome | isolation source: river surface water | place: USA:Blue River Watershed | collected 2017-08-19 | reverse complement strand
CTGTAATAGCCAGTAAAAACTCAGCACCGGTGGCCATGCCCATTTGTGTTCCTTCGTGCATACCTGCAATGCATGATAAAACGTTTGTTCCGTGCGAAATGCCGCGGTAAACATTCTCGTTATTCTTGGTAAAATCCCAAGTGGCAATAATTCTATTGTCTTCTCGGATATGCTTAAAAGCATCGTGGGTGTTAACTCCGGGGAAGCCACCATCAAATACGGCAATGCGAATTCCTTTACCATTAATAACGATAGATGAATCCATCAAGGTAAAGTAGCGAGCACCCATTCGCTGCGTTTGACGGTTAAGTATGTCGTAAATTTCAGTTTGGTCATTACTATTTGTTTCATGCTTCATGTCCATCTTCGCTTGAACAAAGTTTCCCGTAATAGGGACAATTGCTTTAACAAAGGGGAGTTTTTTTATGGTTGTTACTTCGCTTTTTGTTGCCGATACAGCAACTGCATTTAACCAGCGGCTTGTTCTTCCAAGATTGCCTGTTATCTCTTGTATGCTGCTTATGTAGTTTTCGCTTATTGGAAAGTCTAACGAATCGGCAGTAGGGGTTACCCTATTGTTCTTTTCGAAATAAACTGTTGGGTCGAAGGTGCTTCCTTTTTTATCGGTTAGTTGAATCCAGTACCGTGATTGAGCGTTAGCAAGCGGCAAAACCATTATGGATAATCCGATAAACGCAACGATTTTTTTAAGTTGATACATTCGAGGTCTGATTTATATTTTTGGGTTCACGTTTGTTGTTAACAAAGGTAATAATTATAATAGGCTACAGATATGCTTCTGCAAATTCAAAAGTTAAATATCGATAACGATACTGTTTGACTGATCGAGTATGCTCTGCGGTAGAGATGCATTAATCTCTTCTGCTAGCGTATTGAGCAACTTTTTTTTAACAAATTCCCTATGGCTTACAATGCTTACTTCTCGAACTGGCGAAGGGTTAACAAATGGTCTTAGATTTAGCTTTTGTGCATCGGTAAGGGTATGGGTAGCCATTTCGGGTATAATAGTTATACCGCCACTTTGTTGCACAATTCGTATTAAGGTCTCAATACTTCCGGCTTCATAGTCAAGGTTCTTACCACTATTAGACGATTGTTTTATCTCACATAATTTTACAATTTGTGACCGAAAGCAATGTCCCTCTTCTAGTAACCATAGGTGATCGGTATTAATTTTATCAGGCTGTAAAAAAATCTCTTGATATTCCGGTTCAGTTTGTGATACGTATGCATAGAACTTTTCATAAAACAGTCGATTTTCTTTTAATCTGCTATCTTTTAGTGGTGTTGCCATTAAGCCGGCATCAAGTTTTCCACTGACTATTGCTTCGACTATTTGCTCACTTATCATTTCGGTTACCTTCATTTTAACCAATGGATATTTTGAAATATAGTTCTTTAGAAATAGTGGTAGCAAGTAAGGGGCTAGTGTTGGGATGACTCCAATTCGAAGTGTGCCAGATACCAATCCTCGATCGTTATTTACAATACTTTTGATTTCTGCTATTTCAGCAAGTGCTTTGCGCGCTTGCATTATTATCTCTTCCCCTATTTTCGTAGGAACTACCGGTTGTTTGCTTCTGTCAAATATTTTAACCTCAAGTTCTTCTTCCAACTTTTGAACCATCATGCTCAAGGTTGGCTGTGTAACAAATGTGGCTTCTGCTGATTTAGCAAAGTGCCTGTAAGTATCTATTGCTACAATATATTCCAGCTGTTGAATATTCATATTAGATTATTATTGTGAAAAACTAATGTGCAACCTTCTTGTTATTAGTTTAAATAGATGCTGTCGATGCGAATATAGAAAAAATCAGTTTGATTGATGATTTCTGGCTTCGTAGATTTGTGTCATAAAAATAGAAACTTAAAAATTATCATTATGAGCAATTCAAAATCATTCATTGGATTGGACGAGGTTCAATCAAAACTGCTAGCTAACAAGTTGAATGTTCTATTGGCAACTTACCAACTGTTTTATATCAATAGCCGAGGTTTTCACTGGAACATTAAGGGCGAGAAATTTTTTGAGTTACATTTAAAGTTCGAAGAACTCTATACCGATTTTCAGATTAAAATTGATGAGGTTGCTGAGCGAATCCTAACGTTAGGATATCAACCGTTGCACAGCTATACCGACTATTTAGCTATTTCGAAAGTGAAGGAGTGCAAAGATGTTGCCGATGGGCGAAAAGCTGTAGAGGAGATATTGAGTTCCTTTAAAGAAGTAATAATGCTGCAGCGGGAGCTACTTTCATTATCGGCAGAAGCTAACGATGAGGGCACAAATGCGCTAATGAGCGATTACATTCGTCAACAGGAGAAGTTAGTTTGGATGTACTCCTCTTTTCTTGGACGTTAAAGTTTTGTAAATTAAATGCATTAGACCTTTGTCTGTATATATGTTGTTGATTTGGAAGGTGGTTCACTTGAATCACCTTTCTTTTTTGAACTCTTTAGCTCTTTGATACTTTTATTGTTAGTTTTAAGTTTTACTTTCGCTACTACAATTATAAAGTCACTGTTTTCTTCCATGCATATTCGCAAGATATTACTTGTCGTAATTTTTATACTAAGCTGGTTAAGTCCAATAAAAGCGCAGCAACCGGATTCGCTTAATGCTCCGTTTCAGGTAGGCGAGACGTTGCAGTATAGTATTTCATACGGACTTCTCGATGTAGGAACCGCAACAATGCGAATAAACTTAGGATACAATGGTGATAGTCCAGCCTACTTTGTTCGAGCCGAAGCCCGAACCAGTTCAGCGGCCAATAAGCTCTTTACTATTTATGATGTTTACGAAAGCTATATCGACATAACCACCGGATTGCCAATAAAATCCATTCGTAATATTTCTGAGAACCGCTATCGATATTATAACGAAGTGGTTTTTATGCGCAACAAGAAACAGGTTTTTAGCAGCCGAACCGGTGTTCATGCTGTTCCCGACTCTATACTTGATATTCTTTCGGCCTTTTACTACGCCCGTCGCTTTTCAATGAATCAGCTGGTCGTTGATCAAAAGGTTGGCTTTATCACTTACTTTCCCGATGAGGTTTTTAGCTTCGAGATGGTGTATAAGGGACTTGAAATGGTTAAGAGTAAATTTGGGTGGGTGGAGTGTCAAAAGTTTGTTCCAATTGTTGAAACCGGCCGGCTTTTTAGAAAAAAAGATGCTGTGATTGTCTACATTACTAACGACAATAACCGGTTACCGATTAAAATCCAAATGCGCATGATATTTAGCAGTGTAGAGATTGCTCTCATCGGATTTTATGGAACAGTATACTCATTGCCGGTTTATAAGAGCAAGAGGCGGTTAAATAGTGAAAAGAATATGCCAATTCTTCTTCGTAGTTCCGACGATACAATAGAAACGGTTGATTAGGTTATGCATAACCAACAATTACAACGCCCGATAAAATTTTTGTTTATCGGGCGTTGTAATTAAAATGCAGAGAGAAGTTACTTTACTTCCTTAATGATTACTTGTATTGAATCCTTTAATAGGTTCGAAAATTTTTGAGCATCGGCAGTAGTGCCTTCATACATTCCAAAATGAATAGGAATGGCTATAGATGCATTAACATCTTTTACAGCAGCTACGGCCTCTTCAACTGAATTCATAGTGTAGGTCTGTCCCAGGGGGAGCATTATAATATCGGTCGATATGCTTTTCATTTCAGGAACCCTTTCGGTATCGCCGGTATGGTATAGCTTTACTCCATCCAAGTTGAGAATGTAACCTACAAAGTTTTTTTCCTTACCATGAAATTTTGTTTTCACAATGTTGTATGCAGGTACAGCTTCAATTGCAATTCCGTCAATAGTTTGGTGGAATCCGGGCAATACTTCAATTTTTGCTCCAACGTTAAGGCTTGGAACTTCATCAAGGCACTCTTTTGGCGCAATTAGGGTTGTTTTGCTGGTAACAATTTTTTCGACATCGACTTTTGACCAATGATCGTAGTGCGAGTGTGTTATAAGAACGATATCAGCACTATCACTTTTCTCCAACTTGTATGGATCGATATATATTGTTTTCCCATTAAAGACTAATTTAACAGCCGCTTGTCCTTTCCACTCAATACTGTTTGCAAGTTGTTCAATCTTTGGATCTACTGTTTTCATAGCAAAAGAATTAGCGAGGATGGTAAGTAGAATTAAATATTTCATTATCTTTTTTTGTGCAAGTTAAGCCAAATTGAGCTGCAAGTAAAGAGGTTCTTGAAAATAATTAGGGATTCACTGTTGGAAGGTATTCCGTATTAATGTTGCTCATCGATCGATACAAGCTTATTCGGGCATCTTTGTATACTTTTTCAATTTCATCAATAATGTTGCGCATTGTAGTTCGGTGGGTATCTGCGGCATAGGGGCATAACTTTTTTTCTTTGGGAAATTCACGCAGTATAGCATACTCCATCAACTCCTTATCCATTACCATCGATAAAGGTCGAATAGCAGTAATATTTCCGTCGCACATCGATAAGGTGTGGGGCATTGAGCTAATGGTTGAGTGAAAAACCATATTCAACAGAAGCGTTTCAATTGCGTCGTCGAGATGGTGTCCTAATGCAAGTTTGTTGCATCCGTTCTCTTGCGCCAACGTGAATAATCTACTCCGGCGTTTATGTGAGCATACAAAGCATGCCGGTTTGTCGCTGGTTTCGGTGTATCCAATTTCAATTTTATCAACAATCAAGGTTACCCCAAGTTCCTGGCAAAACTGTGTCATAAAATCCATGTCGGCTTCATACCCCATGTCTTCAGCCACAATATGACAGGCCATGAGTTCATATTTAAATGGGAGATTACGTCTTCTGTCGACAAGGATTTCCAGTAGTGAATAGCTATCTTTTCCTCCCGATAACCCAACCATTATTTTGTCGCCATTAGCCAACAAGATGCCGGTATAGATTGTTTTATTAACCTTCTGTGTTATTCGCTTTTTTAAAAGGAACTCCTCTTTCTTCATATTTTTCTTAATAGGCGACAAAAATACAAAAAGAGATAACTTTGCTTGACTATTGTTGTGCCGATGGCTACATTTATTTTTCCAGATATTCATGGATGTTTAAGAACGCTAAAGTGCATTCTCGAAGAGCAGGTTCAGCCGACTCTTTCCGATAAACTTGTATTCTTAGGAGATTTTATTGATCGAGGCCCAAATTCCTCCGGTACAGCGACGTATCTAATTGGGCTTAAGCAGCAGGGTTACAATGTAGTTGCTGTTCGTGGCAATCATGAGCAGATGCTTCTCGATTCCCTTTACAATGCAGATAGCTCTAAGCTTTGGATACGCAATGGTGGTAGTAAAACCATCGAGAGTTATCGTTTGGATTATGGCTTAGATTTAGATGACGTTTCATTGGACAAACTTATTCCTGATGAACATATTGCCTTTTACCTAAGCATGCCCTTTTGTCATAGGATTTCGGAATATTTGTATGCAGTGCACGGCGGAATTATTTTCCCCATTAACGAAGATGATGGTTCAATGCAGAAAATGCCGTGGTTAAGGCCATGGGAGTGTGCCGAATCTATTCCTGAAGGTGTTACTGTAGTGCATGGACATACACCCGTTCCTCTTCATGAGGTAAAGCGGCAAGCCTACTATTATGGTCGTTTAGTTAACCTTGATGCCGGGTGTGTTTATGCCGGAAAATATCCCGGACTTGGATTCCTAACATGCCTTAATTTGGAGACAAAACAACTCCTATACACTGCAAATATTGAGGAGTAGAAAAGCCTTCTTACTTTTAATGCAGAAGGCTTTTCCTGAAAATTGGGTAATACTACTATCGTCTGCCACCGAGGTAAATGAGGATATAGTATATCAATGTTGCCAATGATGCTATTGCCGCTACAAAGTAGGTGTATGCTGCCCATTTAAGAGCATCGTATGCCTTATCTTGAGTTGCACTTGTAGTAATACCAGAGGTTTTTAGCCATACGAGGGCTCGTTGGCTTGCATCAACTTCAACAGGAAGTGTTATAATACTGAAGAGCGTTGTAAGCGCAAAGAGTATAATTCCCAGCAAAAGGAGTTGGGGAAAAACATTCACCATTAAAATTCCTGCAAGCAATACCCACTGCATCCAGTTTGAGGCAAAACTAACAACAGGCACAAGCTTCGAGCGTAGTTCCAGCATTGCGTATGCTCTATCGTGCTGAATAGCGTGCCCGCATTCATGCGCTGCAACCGCAGCGGCTGCCACATTTCGTCCGTTGTATACATCATGACTCAGGTTGATGGTTTTATCTACAGGGTTATAGTGATCGGAAAGCATTCCGGAAACAGATCCAATCTTCACCCCTTTGATGTTATGGTCACGAAGCATTTTTTCTACCACTTCTTTTCCCGACATGCCGTTGGCTGTCTCAATTTGCGAGTATTTTGCAAATCTCTTTTTTAGAGAGTTGCTAACAAGCCAGCTCACCAAGGCAAAAACTCCAAAGATTAAATATATTCCTATCATAGTTTATTTTTTTTTGTTACAGGGTGTGTATCAAAAGGTATACCATCTATGTTGATGGCATACCTTTAGGACAAGATGACATTTTGAATTATTTCCTTGATGCTATAATTGTTTTGTATTTAACCTGAATGTGGGGTATCTTTGTGTTGACTAATACATTCTTGACCGTGAGTAAAAAGCTAGTTTGGATTTTCGTTACCGCGGTAGTTGCCGCTGCTGCTGTGCTGTTCGTTTATATGAACGCTGGTCCTTCAAATCAACCTAAGCCAATTTCAATTACTACCGATTCAGTGGTTTTCAAAAGAGGATGTGTTTCTGCCGATTCGTCGTGTCTGTACGTAAGTTTTCGGTTTCCTTTGATCGAGGGAGATGATTGCAGGCAACTTTCCATAGTTCTATATGCCGATTATTTACAGGCTATAGGCGATAGTAGCCGTATTGACGGTTCTGGCACTATTCGAGATTATTTAAATACTGTTGTTTCGCAATACGACAGCTTGTTTACAGAGTTTGTAAGTGCATTCCCTCAAGGTGCTGTAAATACGTGGTATTTGAAAACGCGTTTTGAAACATTACTGAACGATGGAGTTATCACTTCCATAGAATACTATACGGAGAATTACATGGGAGGTGCACATCCGAACTATAGCTACCATTATTTTAACTATTCATCGCAACGTAGTGCTGTTTTGTCTCTCAGCGATGTTGTTTTGGACATGAATCTTTTTCTTGAGAAAGCGGAAGATAGCTTTAGAAAGAATATGAACATTCCGCAAGGTAAATCACTTGAAGGTTATTGGTTTCCTAATTCAAAGTATGCCTTACCAAATGAGGTTGGTTTTTCAACAGTGGGAGTTGTAATTCATTACAACGTTTACGAAATTGCCCCATACTCTGATGGCGACATTAAGTATACAATCCCGTATTCTGAAATAGGAACGTTGTTGAAACCGGAATATTCCTATTTAGTTAAACCTTAATTCCAAGAACAAGAACATCGTCTACTTGAATACCATTTCCCTTCCATGCATCGAATGAGCATTCAAGGATATTCTTTTGTTGTTCTAAAGGCTTGTCTGCAATTTGCATCAATAGATTTTTTAATCCTTTGAGTCTAAACTTCTTTGCATCTGGTCCACCAAATTGATCTGCAAAGCCATCAGTTGCTAAGTAAATACAGTCTCCAGGAAGTATATCATACGAATGGGTTATAAATGGATTCATTGTATAGTAAAAGCCTACAGGCATTTTGTCTCCATTTACCTCAATTAACTCCGATTTCCGAATTAAAAACAGTGAAAGATTGGCTCCGCTGTAGTATATCTTTTCTCTTGAGTGGTCAATGAAAAGTAAAGAAATATCCATTCCATCGTTGTTGATAGGATCGGTAATGTTTTGGTGAAGGGCAGTAATAATTTTTGCCCGTAAAGAGTTTAGTATTTCATTTGGCATTAATTTCTGTGTTCCACTAAATATTTCATTAAGGAATGCAACTCCTAGTAGGCTCATGAAAGCACCCGGAACACCATGACCAGTGCAGTCTGCTACTGCAAATACAGAGTAGTTTTCTAACTCTCTAATCCAATAGAAGTCACCGCTTACAATATCTTTTGGCCTAAAGAGGCTAAAGTAAGGAGGTAGGTTTGTTCTGTTTAACTCTCCCGATTCAAGAACAGCACTTTGGATGCGGTAGGCATATCGGATACTATTTGTAATCTCCTCTTTCTGATGCTGAATTTGATTCATTTGATCTTTTGCAATGTCGCGCTGCTTTTTAAGCTGTTCTGTCTTAACTTCAACCTCCCTAAATGCTTTGTTCAGAATTCTGTTTTTTTCTTCTACTTCTAATTGTTTTGTTTTTAGTGTGTTGTGCTCGGCATTGTTGGATTTGTATTTTTTGAAAAGTAAAAAAGAGAAAACCACAAGCAATATAAAAGAGAAACCGAATAGAGTGCCAATATAAGTCTGCATTTTAAGTTTAGATTCTTGAACTCTTCGTAGGTTATTCAAAAACTCAATCTCTTTCTCTTTCTTTTGTGATTCATACTTAACCTGCATCTCTTCTACCATATTCTGCTTACTTTGTGAATAGGTTGAGTCCTTTAACTTTGTATAAGCAACGTGATATTCAAGTGCTTTTTTGTAATTTCCCTCTTTGCTATAGATTTGATATAGGATATCATAGTATTCTTGTTTAAACACAGGCGTATTTATGCTGTCGATAATAAGTTTATTCCTTTTCAACACCTCCTTTGCTTGATTAAGACTATTGCGTTCAAAGTAAACCATTGCCAAGTTATTCAATGTGTTTGCTTCTCCCGCCTTATCGTTTTTGGCTTGGTATTGAACAATCGCCCGGTTAAAGTAATCGGAAGCTTTGTCGTAGAGTTTTAGTTGCGTGCAAACTAAACCAATGTTGTTTAAGGTGCTCCCAATGCTGTTCACTGCGCCAATTTTATTTTTGATCTCGTATGCTTTTTCGAGGTTCTCAAGGGCAAGTATGTTTTGCCCCATTCTATAATATGTGCCTCCAAGATTGTTGGAAACCTTAGAGAGTCCAAAGAGATTATTTTCTTTATCGTAAAGACGTTTTGCTTCTATAAGATATTCTAGAGATTTTTCATAGTTTTCCATATACATAAAGGCAAGCCCAAGCGCGTTATTTAGGTAAGCAACATCCTTTGCTGTATGTTTTTCCTCTAATATTGTTAGTGCCGATACGAAGCATTTAATTGCATCATCATATCTATTCATAATACGAAAGCCATAGCCCATTCGCCTATAGCTTCCTGCCAATGCTAAAGAGTCGTTAAACTCTAGAAATTTTGAATGTGCTTCCGAAATTTTCCGAAAACCTTCTTCTGTATTTCCTTTTGTAATTTGCGCAACACCATTAATCTGCAGTGCTATAGCCTTTACTTCTTCTGGTGTATCCTTGATCGAGGTGTCACATATTAATGGAATAATCTTTAAACAGCTATCCGGATTTATTTCGGCAATGCTATCGGATATTGCAATTAACGATTTTATATCGTAGAGATTCTCCTTTGACGATGCATTTTCATTATTAGAAGTGGGCGTTTTGGTACAGGATAACGATATGCTTACCAAAACTGCAATTTGAACAAATTTGGCTACGATTTGCATGTTGTTGTTCTTTCGTCGATGGAATGAAGTAGCAGCAGTTGTCAATACTCAAAAATATAATATTACTGTATACGTTTTTGTTTTAAATAAAGGTTTTTATTGTAATCAAATAGTATAATAGCGGTGATGGACGTTGCCATAAAATTGATTATTCCCATAGTTTTAAAGGTAAGGTATTTGTCTTAGTGATTAAGACATTATAATCAGCTTTTCACCAATTATTGATCTTTATCACTTTTTCCTTTTTTTTGTTCTCTTTTTTTTGTTTTCAGTAGTGTAATGTCCTATATTAATTACCTCAAAATTAGTGTTCTTTTCTTGGTTGAAATGGACTGATTTATTTGTACTTTTAAATAGATATACGATGCCTAACATACGTTCCGTAAAGAAAGATGTCAATTCATTAGTCGATAATGCAATTTCTGAGTGCTACGTCACTTTAAACTTTTCAAGTTCGTTTTACTACGAAAAGATCTATGAGATACTTCTCGAAGTGCAGGCATTAAGAGTTGATTACCTTAAAAAGGTAAATCAATGTCCACAAAGTTATACCACAAAACAAAAGCGCTTGTATTTTAGCGACCTAATGAATGAGTTGATGGGGAAAACTATCAGCATGGTCGACTACCTTTCAAGCGTTGAATCTTAGAAAAAGCGTGTTGAGTGATTCCTCATCTCTTTTGCCAGTAATTTAGCTTTTCCGCCAGTTAATTTGTCGAGCAATTCCCAGAATTTTGGTCCATGGTTTTTGTGTAATGAATGGCAAAGTTCATGTATAATAACATACCTAATTAAATGATCGGGTAGAAGCATAAGGTAAATGCTGAAGTTTAGATTGTTTAGGGCGCTACAGCTTCCCCATCGAGACTTCACCTTTTTTATGCTAATATCCTTAAACCGAAGATTTGTCTCTTTGGAAATTTCCAACACCAACGGGGGGAGTATTGTTTTTGCCTCTAGGGTTAGGGTCTTTTCAATTGCAGCCCGAGTGAAGTCTTGAAATTCAGGTTGGAGAATATCTAATTTCTCAGGATAATAAATATATAATGTATCATTGGTAAGATTTACGCCTATACGGTCTCTGTTTTCAGGAACCAAGGCAAGGCTGTGGTTTTTGGTTTTGAATGGCGTTGTGGGTGTAAAGAGTGTTTTTTTTTCAATCTTCTGAGCAACAGTGTCAAGCGACTTCTTTACCCACTCCGACTTTTTGTCCAAAAATGCTAAACCTTCAGACGTAGCAACAGCATAGGGTATTGTAAGTATTACTCTCTTTTTTAGATCAATTCGAATAGATAAACGACGTAGTCCGGTGCGCTTTCGAATTACTACGGGGCCAAGAGTTGGATGGTCGTAAATTTTTTCCACAAAAAACGGGCTGATGGAAATAATCAGCCCGCAAATGTAACTAAAATGTATCTTTTAGCGAGACATTATCCAGCCTTCACCATTTTTCTTAGTATAGCTCTCTAGCGAAAGTTGCGCTTCTTCCTTTGTTGTATGACCACTTATTACAACAGAGTGCAGGCCATTATTACGGAGAATAATAATAGGTTGGTAACCCTGATCTATGAGCTTTTTGAGTTGCGTTTCAGCATTAGACTTACTGGTGAAGCTACCTACAACAACTAAAAACTTATTCTCCGGTTTATCAATTACAGGTTTCACATATACAGGAGCAGTTGTGGTTTTGGTGGCCGTGATACTATCGTTATTTATCTTCATACTGTCTGCTGATAGTGAGTCAACAGCTATCACATTGTTTATAGCCGCTTTTTCGCTATTACTAGAATTGAAGACTTTAACTATATTGTCGTATTGCCAAATAATAACAATAAGTAGAATGATAAGGCTGGTAATAAGAAGCCAATAACCTTTGCCACTTTTACTGCTTGAACCTTTTTTGTTTACGGTTTGTGCCATAGGTTGGTCGATAGGATTGCTTTCAGGTGTTTTTTTCTCTTCCTTTTTTACTGGTGGAGCAACCTTAACCTTTGTTTTCTTTTCGGTTAGTGTAGGTTTTGATGGTTGCTTTAATACCTTTTGTTTTTCTACGGAGATATTTGGCTCTTCAACAACTTTTATCTCTTCTTTTTCTGAACGTTCAGGAGTGTCTTGCGCTAGCGTTGGTTCACGTTCCTCTTTAGTAGGAGTTGCTTTACCTTGATTTTGTTCATTTATAGTTAGCGGTACAACGTCATCCTTTATATTGGGTATAGGAGATTCACCTGTAAGGTCAAGTTGGAATTGGATTGTGCCTCGGGCATCCTTGTAAAAGTAGCCTAGCTTTGGTAACTCAACCTGAACACCTTTATCAAGTTGAGCTTTTAGTGAATCAACATACTCTTTTACTTGATTGGTCGCTTCTGCTTTTGTTAAACCATCTTTTTCAGAAAGAAAAGCCTCCACTAAACCATCGTTGTATCGAAGGAACGGACTAAACGAAATATTTGCAAGGCTACGGATATCTCCGGTATCTTTAACTAAAAAAGCCCCAAAGTCAGGAATTATTACCCGATTATGTTTTTCAAGTAGTTCTCTGAAATAGTTACCTAGCATATTCTGAAGTTTTTACCAATTGTTAGTAAATCAACGCTGTACTATACCAAACCACATTTGTTATAACTCTTAGGTCAAAGTTTGCAAAAACTTTCAACAACTTTGGAGATTTTCTCAATAGAGTATGGCTTGGTGATTAACTCATCAAAACCGGCATCGACAAAATCGGAGAAGAAGTTGTGCGGATTGTGTGCTGTTAAAGCAATAATCGGTGTTTTGTTTATTGGTGAGGGTAATTTGTCGCGAATAAACCTAGTAGTCTCTAACCCGTTCATTATGGGCATTTCAATGTCCATGAATATTGCATCAAATTTCTCTTTTTCAAGCATTTCGATGGCTTTTTTTCCGTTGTCTGCTTCCGCGTATGTAGCAGGTATCTTCTTAAGGATTTCTGTTAAGAGAAGCCTGTTTACAAATATATCATCGACAACTAGTATGCGGTAGCTCATATATAGTTATGGTGTTATCCAAGTTTGCTAAGTGTTTCAACAATGGGCATGCTTGTTATTGAAATGCTTTTTCCTTGCACATCAATGATTTTATCGTTTTTGAATTCGGTGAGTGTTCTAATTAAACTCTCTTTAGTTGTGCCTGCTATCTCTGCTAATTCTTGTCTTGAAAGAGGAAGATGGAAGGTGTTACTATTGTATATTTGTTTTGAAAGGTAAAGAAGTATATCTGCAAGTTTTCCCGGGAGTTGTTTGTAGGTTAATGCCGATATCCGCTGTGTTAGGAATTGGTTTTCATGTGCAATCTCGTCTAACATCTGCAATGCAAATGTTGGGTTATGTGCTATTAGCGATTTAAACGCCTCCATATCAATGTAGTATATTGTTGTAGGCGAAAGTGCTGTATACGAGCATTGGTAGGTTTCGCTTGTTAAATACATCCCCAAACCAAGCAGCGATCCTCCTTTGCAAAGTTTAATTATTATCGATTTCCCAACCCTTGTTTCAATATGCATTTTCACAATGCCTTCAACCAGAAAAAGCATGTGCGACATCTTCGCATTCTGCTTTATAATAGGATCATTCTTACCGAAGGTTGCCTTGGTGGTATGTCTACTAATCTGGTCAACCTCTTGCTGCGATAAAGATTGCAGCCACTTTGGTTTAGCATCTAAAACATGAAACATCAATTGGAGGTATTAAGACTGGAGAAAAATAGTGCTTTAAAATGAAATTTCCCAACAAATTGTTGATTTATATCACCTTTTTAATTCACAAAGAGCACTTTTATCTTGCATTAGTTTGAAGAATAATGGTTAATTTGGCAGATGTTAATTTTAAACTTTTGGACGTGTCAAAAAGTATTCTTGTAATCGACGATTCCGTGACAAATCTTGTGCTTCTTGAGGCAGTTATGGAAGAAGAAGGGTATAAAACAATATTGGCTACAGGTGTGGCTGAAGGATTAAAGATTATGAAATCACAGCAACCTGCATTAGTTTTGTTGGATCTGTTAATGCCGAAGAGTTCTGGAGTCGATTTTTTAGAGGCTGTTGCCAAAGACGAACAAATCAGAAGTATTCCTGTTTTTGTTATTACAGCAGCAGTACAAGATGAGTATAAGTATAAAGTGCTAGAGTTGGGAGCCAAAGAGTTTTTTACTAAACCCATTGATCTCCCCAAATTAACGGGTAGCGTTAAGGCAATTTTGAAATAGTTAATACTCACTGGTGTGGAAAAAGGAACTGATAATACATTTTCTATTACAGAGATTGTTAAAATCTTTGACCAGATCGATGCTCGGATACTTAAATTACATGAGTGTTCGAATGATGATTTTACTCTGCTCAATAAAGATTTTAAGCTATTCTATCGCCAATCGAAGGAGCTCGAGTCTAATGCGAGCCAACTCTTCAGCATTGTATCCGGGAGTGATAGTTCGACGTTGCTTCAGCAACTAAAGAGTTTCTATCAGCAGCTGGAAACCAACCAAAAGGTGTTGGGCCAGTTTTCTAAGGAGACAAAAGAGACGTTTGAATCAATTCTAACCTCAGTAGATAGCCTATTCTTTCCACTAAAAAACTTATCACAAGATTTGATGACGGTTAAGTTTTTGATTGCAAATCAACAACTTAATGAAATGTGCGAAGATACACCTATCGGGGTGGTTGAGTCGTCGGATATTACATCGGTGCTTACTGATATTAAGCAAGCATGCATCAACGCGGCTAAGTTAATCTCAAATTACAAGGTTGCCTATGCAAAAGCTGATAGCTTGTTCGATAATGGATTAAACTCTCAGCTGGAGGCCGTTGATGAGATATTAGAAAAGGTGCATACCATAATTATTCTTTACGGAGAGAAGTATGAAGGCGCACAAGGTATGCTAACAGCGCTTTCTAGCAAATCGGAACAAACAACAAGTAGCATTGCCGAAATCATAACAAAACTTCAGTATCAGGATATTATTCGGCAAAAGATGGAGCACATTCAGGCGTCTCATCGCAGCTTGATGCAGGAGTTAAATACTAT
>JACCEE011477023.1_pt1 | contig 14687 bp, 24 predicted proteins | sample 7449931 | NCBI WGS metagenome assembly JACCEE01 (sample SAMN15323457, study PRJNA562643) | freshwater metagenome | isolation source: river surface water | place: USA:Blue River Watershed | collected 2017-08-19 | reverse complement strand
TGCCATGTATCACCTACTTGTCGAACAACTTGAATTTTGTTTTTCCAAATATAGTCAATGTTATTTCTAACAATACGTTTTTGTTCTGGTGTGCCAATTATTGTAAACTCAGGCAAGACTATCTGATATTCTTCTGTGTGTTTGACGAATTCTAAATCATTAGAAGAATCGTACCAGAAAAAACTTTGTACTGTTCTATATTCATCAAATACGGGATAGAATGGGATATTCCAAACCCAACATTGTATTGTAGGAACTATCATAGTAAGTGTTGAGCTAAAACCATGCAAGAGATCCAAGCCCAGATAACATTAAATCCAACTAAGGTTGGTAGCAGTTTCTTGTTACTTGCCCAGATAAGAGTTAGAGATGTAGCTAGAGTAAAGAAGTATAACCACCAAATTTGAATACCAAAGATAAGACCAGGAATTATAATCACAGCCTTTGCCGCCCAGCTGGCAAACTCAACCACGTTATAATTAGTCCAGTACTCACGAGTAAACCACATGGCAAAACAATCACGGATTTTACTCCAGTTAGAGTGAGTGAATACTAAGGCACAAAGAACAACCCACACTGAGGTTGCTGCTACAATTTGTTCTAATGTCATTTAGAAGCCTCAATTTTATTGCGATATTTTTCTTGTAAACGTCTAACAGTACCAATGGACTTTGTGTAGAATTGTTCTGGTGTAACAGCAGGAGTTTTCATACCAGAAACTTTAAAGATTTCATCGGCTCCAACCTTGGCTTGTGCATCATTAAGAATGATACTAATTGCTTTACGACGAGTCTCATCCATAGACTTTGGAGCAACTGTGATGTTGAACACGTAAGGTGCATCAATACCAATTTCTTTTAACGTCTTGACATTTGGCGCAGTGGGAATACGTGTTGGACAAGAAGCAGCAAGGGCTTGTAAGTTAGGATTCTTGGTCTTCATGGATTCATATGCTTCATGACGATCGATAACCATAAAAATACCATTGTTACCTGCCATATTGACTAGCGCATCATTGTTTGATTTAAACACAATGTACTTGACATCAAACTTGTACTTTTCGCCAAGAGCAAGAGCAGTCAGGTGTGCAGCGTTGCCGAATCCAACACCACCAACGGTCAACTCTTTGTTGGCATTGATTGGTCCATTAGTAATAACAGTCCAGCAAGCATCACCAAGAGCATGAACAGGAATATAATCTGACTCTTTGACCTTACCAGCAGCCACATTCTCTACGAATGCTGGAGCAATGATACCAAGACTGTTGGCATCCATAGACTTTAGAGCAATGATTTGATTGCCTCCAGGCTTGAACTCCAAAACAAAATTATAGATGTTTTGACTACGGTTTGCTGTCTCTATAATCTTGTACATTGCTGGTGTGCCAGAATGTGTTGGGCTATATGGTGAGTAAATTTTAATAGTTTCTGTTGCATGGGCTGTACCAACAGCAAACAGTAAAGCGATCAGGTAATTCTTCAAACTTTATCCGTTTCAATATTACATTTATATAAAAAATCTAACCCATCATCATTACGATATGAGTTGCGGTAGTAGACACGCTTGATGCCAGCACCATATATTAATTTAGCACATTCAACGCATGGGGCATGAGTGATAAAAATAGTAGAGCCAGCACCAGACTCAGATGATTTAGCCAACTTAGAAATAGCGTTGGCTTCTGCATGGATCACTTCTGGTTTAGTTTTAAGAATCGGTTCTTCAGCGATTCGGTGGACAAGTTCTTCGCAGTTGTTGTCCCATCCAGCAGGTGTGCCATTATAACCAATTGATGTGATGCGTTCGTCTTTGACGACAACAGCACCAACTTGTAATCGCTTTGCAGAACTCAACTGAGCGAATCGTTCAGCCGTGTCCATGAATGCGTTAATCCACTTTTGTTTCATTTCTTACCAAACCCAAAAGGACATTTTGATTCTTTACGATCCATTTCAGTAGACTTTTCTAAATCTTTATAATAAGAGCCTAATCTATTAAATGAAGTTTGATGGTAATCATTAGGAATAGCATCCAGCTTTACCCATTCATCAATACCAACTAAATGATTTTTAATTACTACTTCTGCATCAGAGACAGGCACAACATGCACCATTGGTGTTCCAGCATGGATGGTAAAATCTTCGGCTTTCTTATTGATAAACATATTAATGTTTGTGGTTGATTGCGTATCAAACCACAAAACACCTGGATTTATAATAAAATTATTTGCGTGTTCTTGATGATTCCAAGAAGCAGCATTCCAAGTAAACTTAGCGCCAGTAGTTTCTTTAAATCTCCAAGGAGATACTAACTTCACATGCATATGATCTCGATAGAGACCTTCATACTGTTCAATGGGATGAGATTCAAAGAAATAATGTCTAGACATAACACCAAGAGCAGATTGTCCAGCAGCTGCTGTCTTTGGATTAGCAATAAAGTCAGCCCACATTGGAATGATGAACCCAACTTTATACAACTCTGTTAATCCATTACAGATCTTTAGGGTAGAAATCTTTTGTTTGACATTACCATTTTGAGTTTTAACTTCTATGTATGTTGGCAGCGCCTTGATCTGTTCTGGAAAATATGTAATAGCCTTTCTAATCTTATACAGATTATACACAGACTCCATGGCGGTAAAGCAGTCTACTACAATTTTCTTTTTCTTAAAGAAGAATAACATTTATTAGTCCATACATTATTAAATTATTATACAACATGTAGTGTATAAAGTCAATACATTATTTTAGCCAGAATGTCTCTGGCTTCGGGCATCCCGTTTTTCTCCATATGATCGTCAAACAACTCGTCTTTGGCTTGTTGAATCATGACTAACACTCTCATCGCATCTTGTTGTGTCATGGCATTCAACATCATGGCAAACTCGTCGTGCTCTAAACCCAACAAGAAAAGTAAAAAGTCTCTGTCTTCATCCTCAAGATGTTGCACTTTCTTTTTCTTTCTTAGGTAAAGCAGGAATAAAGCCACAAGATTCTACTAGCTTTCTAGTAATCTTGGGATACTTTTTATGTAGTGTTTGATCTTTAACAGCAATCAACACTTCAGCTTCACTTGGGTGTACACCCTCTAACAAAGAAATAAACAACGACTCACGTTTGACTGCATGTAAGTCTGCTCTGGTAAACACATACAAACGACGCATCTCACCGTACAAATTACTTGGCGTCATACCAAGTGGTTCAGCAGCAGGTTTGAATGGCGGCTCGCCTTCTGGCAAGATCCACTTTTTAGCAGGATCAAAAGCATTCTCAAACAAGACCTTGAGTGTGTTACTATACACTTGGTCTTTTGCATATTGTTCCAGCTTTTTAGGATCATCATTGATGTCCTCTAACAACTGGGTGATATATTTTCTCATTTAAAATTCCTCAATCTCGTCCAAAAGCAGACGACAACGGTTATCCATTAGGTATGTCATAATAGCCATTCTATCCTTAGAAGGCTTACTATTTAGATAAGCGTTTACGATATCTTTCTTAACATCTTCGGGAATGTAAGAGAAATCAACCAAGCGTTTGTTGCGATCCCAGTTAGTTCTTTCTTGGTCTGTGCGACAAGCATCAACACCTTTTTCCAAGAACTCATCTAAGCGTTTAGCTGATACAGTCTTTTGACGCTCACCTTTAACAAACACATCGTCTTCAGAAAGAATGTTTGGAATACCATCACCAGAGTCACCCTTAACAATATGCTCGATCATCCAGTGTTGAATCTCAGTCTTACTGGCAGTGATAAACTTCTTGACCATTGGAGACCATTGCTTGACATCCATCTTCAACTGCAGCTGTTTAAAGTCTTTGTCTGATGACAGGATCAAAACCTTTTGTGGTTCTTCCATCAAACCTTGCTGGATCAATTCGTTTTCTTGAACCCAGTTTGTCATCACAGCAATAACATCATCAGCTTCGGCGCGATCTACGTGAATGACTTTGTAAGGAAAATACTTGACCAAGTCTTCGCGCATCTCACTAAGTGTATCGAAGATAAGTTTCCAATCAAGATCAGAAGCATCGCGGTTTTTCTTACGGCTGGCTTTGTAGTGAGCGAATACTTCTTTACGCCAGTACTGACGTCCATCGCAGCAAATAACAACATCACCGTACTCTTTGCCGTACTTTTTCTTGTATGACTTAATGGTGGACAAGGTCACGTGACGAATAAGGTTTTTAATCTCAGACTCAGTACCCTTTAACTCTCGCTTGAATGTTAGGATAGTAGCCAGAGATACTTGGGAATAATCAATTAGAATCATTTTGAATTTGCCTTTGGTCAATATATGTCAAGAAAATAGCATTACAATATCTACCATCACCACTATATGTATTGTTAAGTTGCGATTTTAGTTCTTTAACTTCGTGTAATGTACATGAAGCAATTATAACAACCCTGTTGTTAACAGGTTCAATAGTAGCTTCTTTTGTAGAGTTGTGAGACTTAAGAACTATCTCACCACCAGAAAATTGTTTTGGTTCTGTGTTAAAATAATTCAATACTGTGTAAAAGAAAGAATCTGTATGTGGTTTATAGTAGTCACAATTCTCGTAATATGAAAGCAAATGCGCACGACTGTTACAAGCGAATAGAGTTTTATACAAAGAGTTGTATGATAACACACGCTCTACAAACTTTGGATCAGACATCTGACGCATTGAATGAGAAATCAACGCAGAGTGCTTCCAGTTACGAAAAACAGTTTCTAGAAACACACCACGTTTAGATGTTAGTGGAATTCCATCAACAGTAGCTGGGGCAAGTTCACTCTCACCTGAAAAGATTGATTGTTTGGTCAACCAATTCAATTCAGTCTTTATCTCTGCCAGTTGATCTGGCGTGTAGAAGTTATCAACAACGATGGCGTCAATCCCATCTTCGATATAAGTAAACTCCATCAAAACGCTCCAAGCAAGATGCACTCTTCATTGATGCGTCCATTGGGCACAGTCGGCTTGGTAGTCAATTTCTTCAATGCACCATTCAGAGCACGTTTGCCCATAGAAAGACCTTTGAAGAATTCTTCTGGCTTACGCAAGGTCATAGACTTGGACTCTTTGATATCGAATCCAATGATTGTAGTACCCTTGACCGCCAGAGCACCATCGGCTTTGTACACCTGAACCTTACGGTATTTGGTATTATACACCCACAGTTCGCTGGAGCCAATAATTTCTTCTGGCTTGCACGACTTTAGATTCAGTTCAGGGAACTCGCGCATGTACTTGATGCGAGCAACTTGTTTGGTTGGTGATGTTGGTTTGCGTTTACGTGGAGCACGATTAGCCTTGGCAGTTTGTACTTGCTGATTACAGTCACCAATGATAGTTTCCATAAACTCGGCAAACTTCTTCAACTCGCGTTTAGTGAAGTTGGAGTAACCTTCAACAAGTTGCTTGTCGTCACCTTCAAGGGCTTCGCGCAACTCTTGTGCACGACCAACGAAAAAGTCACCAATACGTTTGGCAATGGGTGCAGAAACTTCTTTGGACAACAGATAGTTCTTTGTCGAAAAGTCAGTAGATTTATTTGTGGTAAAGTCATCGATGGCACCTTCGATCTCACCAGCCAGTTCGTGTGCCTTTTCGTCCATTCGTTCTTGAATAGATGGTTGGGTTACAACTGGACTTTCTTTTTCTGTAGTCTTGACCTTGACAGGACGACCAGCCTTACGGACAATGTCTGCCACCATAGTTTCGATACGCTGCATGTGTTGATCACTCAGAGTATTACCATTGGTAACAAGACGACACAGAATACCAAGTTGGCGCACATCGTAGTCACTTGCTTTGTCGATGGCAACAACTTCAGCTTTCTTGCCTAGTTTTGCAAAGTATTCGATAGCATACTTGCGATGGCGTTTCTCATCAACATTCAGCGAGTACCATTGCAGTGCTTGCGTAATGGAAACGACATATTTTTCTTGGTCGAGCATCGGCTCATCAACTGTTTTGTTAAGAGTCGCATGAGCCTTTGCACGCTTTTTTGCATTAATAGCCATAGGATTATTCCTCAAATAATAACATATTATACACCAAATAGCCTTAAAAGACAAGAACTATTTGTAATAACCCTACGGAATTAAGGGTTACTTAGTGACTGTATCGTACAGGTCTACAAAGTCCTCGTGGTCTGCAACTTCTTGTGTCAGGTTCTGCTTGTGGAAAGTCTTGGCAATTTTTGCAAGAATCTTCTTGGGAATCTGATGCTCAGCAGAAACTTCTTTTACGATCTCTTTAATTAGATCACGCTCAGCTTCCATACGAAGCATTGAATTGCTAATCTCTTGAATAGCGTCTTTGATCTTTTTACGATCGGCTGGATTGGAAATAGTAATAGCCATTATTTATCCTTGTTGGTTGTGATAGCTGTTTTAAAGAATGATTGAATCAAAATAACAGCCAACCAAGTATCAAAAGTATATTGAATTGCAAGGACGGGGAATAGTGTATTCAATGCCCAAATAAACAGGAATGGAAATACTACAATTAAGAAAATCGCCAGAGCGATAAACAATGTAATATTAAGTGGAGTTGGTTTAAAGTTAAACATAGTCATATTAAATTGTAAAGTTTACGTCTTTGATTGAGTCCCAGCGGAATGATCGCCATGCATTTGCTTCGGTGTCAAACACGCGAATTGCGGATCCACTAGTCGGGCTATTTGTCGCTTCCTCCACCCCTGACTTTGGTTGCTTGTCAACGGGGATTCTGCTTTCTGAGAGAGTGCAGAACATTTTTCGCTCTGTCCCATCTTTCTTGGTGAAAGTAATGCACAAATCTTTGATTCCATCATCGTGTAAGACTCCTTTAAGCCATGTTTGAAATTCTGGGTTGGTTGGACTAACTTCAGTTTGAATGTTGTTCATTCTTCAATCTCTCATAATGTTGTACAACAGGTTTAAAAAACTCTAGGAATTCTTCTGTTGTACAAAAGTATTCAGAGTATGATGTATGTGTGCCGTAGTCTGTTTCAAATGCAACTCGAACAGAATCAGGCGGCACAGGGATATCATTGATTAAAATTTTATGTGGGTACATATCACTCCTTTGCATACAACAATTATACAACAGGTGTTATTGCAAGGCAACTTTATTGTTCCCAAGCCAACTTCATGTTTCTCCATGAATCAGCTTGAGGCTTTTCGTCTGCATCGTAAGTCCATCCAAGAGCCTTCATCATCTTGTGCTTGACTCGCAAGTTAGGTTGACGAAAACGCTCTGTGGCAGTAAATCCCATCATAGACCCAACTTCAACAACAGCACCACTACGACAGATACCTGCATGGCAGTGTACCAATACATTCATATGATTGTCTAGTGCGCGTTGCAACAGACTTGTAATTGTGCTTGCTTGCTCATCACTGATCTTGCACTCATCAGGAAATCCATCCTCATCCTCAGCGTCAAGGAATTCAAACTGGTGTACTTCCTTAAATGCATGCTTTGTTGGACAAAACTCAGTGGCTGGATCTTGAATGCGAATGAGCATGCAGTTCTCTCCAAGGTCACTGTGATGACCAAGATGAACATCGCTCATACTGACATTTTCAATCCAACGAATCATAATATATTACTCCAAGTTCTTAACTTTTCACGTTTCTTTTCAGAGGCTTCAATCACGTTCTCCCAACGGATCAAACCCTTTTCGCGCATCAAGTCAAACATACAAACCAAGTCACCAATTTCTTCTTCAAGGTGCTCACGGTTAGTCTTTGGTTTTCCTGGTTTGTAGTTGTCGATACCAAATCGATGAATCTTGCTAATTGCTACAACTACTTCTGCACATTCTTCTTGTGCGATATCCAAAATTTCTTCTTCAACCGAATTCATAAAACTCCATATCTCTTTCCCACTGCTCACATTCTAACAGGTAATGCATCTCATGCATGAATTCATCGTAAAGGGCATCGATGTATTCTTGTTGAGACAGATCTGCAATCAGCTGCAATTCTTTGTTAATAGTATCAAGATTCATAATATATCCTTAATCAACCCTAACACCGTTATTATGGCATAAAGTCAAATGCAAGACAAATTTAAATGACAAAACCCCACACTAGGTGGGGTCTTTCCAGAAAACTAAAGTTTTAGTCGTTGCGTGTATTACGCACTGGTGGGTCACCAGCTTCTAGTTCAACTACTGGCGCTGCTGCAACTTTGGGCACTGGTCTTGCGACTGGTGTTGGGGTTGCAACTGGCGCAGGTACGCTAGGTGCTGTTGGCATAATTGATGATTGGGAGATTGCTGCTGCACCGCCATTGTTTGCTCCTGCAAGTTTTTCTTGTGTACGACCCATTGCAGCGATACCAAGAACAGCACCCATTGCGATGTGGTACAAACCAGCACCTTGCAATGTTAGTGGTTGCCATTGTGTGACTGGCTGTTTTAATACAGCTTGCAACAAGCTCCATAGAATAGGGAATAGAACAAAGTCAGCAACACATGTACCCATGTAAATCCAACCCATGGCTGGACGCCACTTGCTATTCATCCAATCTTCTTTTTTCTTTTCACTCTCACTCATTACATTATTATTTTTATCTTGAGAGTCCATTGTAATTCCTTAGACGATTAAAAATATACCTTGCGTCATTAACACTAATGCCAAGACACCTACACCCCACGAACCCCAATACATGCGCATATCAACTGCGATGATAGAAGCAGACAGCAACACGATAGCCAATTGGAATAACATACCAGAGAATGTCAACCAAGGGCTGTGAAGTTTGGCTTCGTTACGGGCATCTTTGTGCGCTTGTGCTTTAGCCAACAATTCTTTTTTACCTTCATTTGTTTTTGGATCGCTTTCATAGCGATCAATTTTCTTTTGTAGGTATTCTTTACGTGCTGGATCTTTGGTTTCTTCTAGCTGACCCTCAGCAATAGATTGCTTGATAGACTTTGCTTGAAAAAAGTTATATGTATCAGACGCTTCGATTAAATTTGACATCGCAGCGCTAGAGAAACTATTGGCATAGTAAGTATTAAGTGCTAGGAACAATGCCATAACAACGATAACTAAACCTGCTTTATCTTTAATTGCTGCTTCGCGTTCACTTCGAGTGGGCGCTTTCTTTACTTCTTCTGCCATTGTAATTCCTTATATAAACAATGATTATTTAGCCAATGGGTTATCTAAAGCCTTTTGAATTTTACGATCAACATCGCGCTCTATATTCTTTAGAGTACCATCAACTTCTCTTCTAGTGTCACGAACTTCATTACGAACTTCTTTGACTGCTTGCTCGACTTCACGTTGTGATTGTTTCGATGAACGCTCTACGTTTTCAGCAACACCTTCAACGCGACGAATGTCATTCTTTAAATCGTTCTTGATGTCTTGTGTGTATTGCATAGACTTTTCAGATTGTACTTGAACAACATCAAGTTTCTTGTAGATCTCAGTCAAGTCTGGTGACACGTACTTGGCAATCTTTTCTTTCATGCTTTGATAGTCTTTGTAAACTTCAAATGCTCCATACAAACCACCAAGTGTAGATGATACCAATGTGAATGCAACCATAAGTTTAGCAGGTGTGAACTCGTAGCCACCAATGCTGATGACTGTGTCCTTGCTGGCATACTTTTTCATTGCTGCTTCTGCGTCATCAATCTTAGCGTTGACGTCTTTAATTTCTTCAGTCATTTCTTTTCTCCTTGTATTGTGAATCGACCATTTCATTGTGTAGTCTATCTGTACCAGTCCACATTCTTAAGTTGGCACGATTGTCAATATTCTTTTGATTATTATAGACACTCACTGGTTTATAGAATGTTGTGTCTGGAATAATAGTTTTATTGTAAGTATCAAAGCCTGGAGTAAACCCCATAGCTTGAATAACTACACTTTGTACTGCCTTTTGACTTTCCATATCAGCAGCTTTACCCATATCATTGGCTAGGTTCTTACCTTTTTCAACAGCATCTTTTCTAGCTGCTTCGGCTCTACGTTCGGCTAGTGCTTGACGAGCAGTAGGTTGAGCTGGCTTATCACCGCTAGGTGCTTGAGCCATTTGCGGTTGTCCACCTGCAGGTTTATCACCAGCAGGTTCTGCCTTCTTTGGTTCAGCTGCTGGCGCTGCTGGTGGTGGAGGTGGAGCAACTAATGGAACAGTAGCCGTAGCAGCTTGAGCAGGAGACGCTGATGTAGTAGTTGCTGTAATTGTATTATTAACCACAGGATCAGCAACAACGGCAACTTGAGTCGAAGAAGAAGCATCAGTAGTTGTGACTGGAGCAGTTGCGGCAATAACACCAGCATTAGCTACAGTAGAAGCAACACCTTGTTTTTCAAGAAGCATTTTCTTGGCATATGCTTCAGAATAGTTTGGGCAAGTTCTGTCATATAACCCATTCAATGAACACTGTTGGGCAAGGTATGCTGCAGCATAGCCAGTACAAGTCGTTGAATATAGTGGATTGACTGAACACTGTTGTGAATGATACGCTGCTGCATATCCAGTACAAGTAGTTGCGTAAAGAGGATTGATTGAGCACTGTTGGTCGTGGTACGCATTTGTGTATCCTAAGCATGTAGTATCATAAAGAGGATTGAGATTACATTGCTGATTGTGATAAGCAGCACGGTAACCACTGCAGGATTGACTATACAACGGCGAAATTCCGCATTGTTGATCAAGATAAGCCTGTTCATAACCTGCGCAAGTTGTTGAGTATAGTGGGTTAGCATTGCATTGATAAGTTAAATATGCCGCAGCGTATCCTGGGCAGCTTGGAGAATACAATTGATTGGCATTACATTGTTGAGTAAAGTATGCTGCAGCGTATCCAGCACAAACAGTTGAATATAGCGGGTTTGCTGTGCACTGTTGTTCAGTGTATGCTTGTTGATAACCAGAACAGCTAGTTGATGATAGTGGGTTAACTGTACATGGATCTGGAGTGTACATAGCTTTACTCCACATATCACCAATGTAGGCAACATCATTAGTTGTGGCAGTAAAGTTGAATCTACCCAGAGTAGAAAGATTTCTACTTGTGGGAAACACGTACTGATAGTTTGTAGTATTGTAGCTGTTTTGATAATTACGCGCAACAGAATACAATATGTTGTTACTACTATCAGTGATGCTTACGTTTGTAGAAACGCTTGGTGTTCTGTAATCCCAGCAGCCAAGCCAACCCATATCCCAAGAGTTACAATATGGTCCATTCGCGTTTGCTTGATAACCCCACTGGAAACCGTGGATCATAACACCAGCGCCTGATAGCGCTAACGCTTGATTGATGGCATAGCTTTGATCAATCGTGCTGGAATAAACCGAATAACCAGTTGGGTTTGGCACAAGGTTATTACTTAGATTTACAGTATTATAGTTAGCGCAGCTTGGAGAGTAAGCAGGATTAGATGCACAAGGGTCTACCGTGTAGTTCAAACTCATGTTTACATTACGAATCTGTGGACCAAAGTAACCACCCCAGTATCCATTATCACCACCTTGAATACCAATTTGTAGATAGCTAACATCCGCCATGTTATACGGTGTTGTGGTAGTCTTTGTACCACTATAAGCAGTCCATTCAAATTTGGTATTGAAGTATTTGTTATCTGATAGTAGAACAGAGTTGGCTGGACCGCGCAGAGCAGTAGAAACAGTGAATGTGTCTGTGCCGCTCTGACGATTATCACCGTTCATGTTACGAACTTCGTATGCGTAGTTGTAACCGTTGATCTTTATGCCTGCACCAGCGTTGGCTAAAGCATTGTTGATGGCTATAGTTTGCCCAACGTATGCGTTAGAATTGTAGCTGAAACTAATACTGTTTGTGCTTGGGTCGTAGATTGGCGATGGACCACCTGGACATGGTCCAGCGGTAGCACACCCTGCAGGAATTGCACCTGTTGTTACTCCCGTCCAAGTATGTGTAGTACCTGACGTGATTAAGTTAGGTGTAGTTTGAACAGTTTGAGAGTTTGCTAAACTGGTAAAACCTAACAAAATAATTGCTAGGTATTTACGCATTAGTCTTTACTCTTGACTGCTTTTGGTTTGCGTTCTGGTTGCTCTTCCCAGATAGCTTTTGCGGACTCACCGATTTTGCCGTCTACTGGACATGGTGTGCCAGCGTTCATCATGGCAGTGAACACACGTTCATCTTGACACATGATAGAAACGGCTGCAACCTTCATACCCATGTCGTAGATACCACGGGCAAGTTTTAGACGTTCGCAGTTTTTGTCAGTCATAGTACCACCCATGGAGATACCAAGAATCTGAGTTTGCACTGCTGCTGATGCGCCGACTGCGCAAACGTCTGAGTTAATTACAGTGATTGCAGGAGCAACTGCAGTTGGAGGAGGTGATTTAACAGTCGTTGTGCTTGTGCTGTTAGAATCTGTGGTGCTTCTAGAAGTCGAGTCAGTTACGATGGGATCGATAGCCATCGCTGTTGATGTAGCCATAACAAAAAGCACCGCTGTAGCGATCTTTTTGTACATGATAATCCTTGTTGTTATAATTGTAGGGAACTACATTGTTATTTAGATTTCTGCAGATCTTCCACTTCTGATTCAATAGTCTTTGAATTGAATACTTCACGCACTTTTGATAAGAAAGATTGAGCCTTTGGAGTCCAATGCATCTTTGGTTCTGTTCTTTGATATAGTTTAGGATCCCAATCTTTGGTTTCATCAACCACAATATCTAAAGGCTCTTCAGAAATGTATTCTTGTGGCTGTGGTACAAAATCCTCGATAGATTTCTTTTCTTGTTCAGTTGGTGGTTCACCAACATCAGCAACCCATGCATCTGGCTTATACGTTTCTTCTTGTGGTGGCTGTACCACCACTTGTTCTCTACGCATTTGCCAGTTGGCAGCAATCAATAATAGAACTGCCAGCGGAGCAAACACAGCAACAATCAACATGGTTACTGCACGCACTGCCTTTTCTAAAATATCATCACCTATCTGATCGCCGTAGATAACAGCAGCAATGTATTTTATTGGACCAACCTCTGCTTCCACCTTACGTACTTCAGTGGCGATGGGTGCCCTTTCCTCATTAAGTTTGGCAACAGTTTTCTGTTCGGCTTCAATATCTTGAAGTAATCTAGCGCGTTCTTTGGTCTGCCCACGACGAATCGCAACCGCCTTTTCGGCACCTTTTTCGTCTTGACTTCTACCCATAACTTGGTCCACAGCCTCATCAAGCTGCTTGAGTGTTCGGCGATTCGCATCAATATTATCCTTTGCGGTTTTAATCTTATCATCAACAATGCTTAGCTTTGCCACAATATCACCAGATGGCACAGCTTGGTCCAAGTGAGCCTTGGACAAGAATCCAAAAATACCCATTGATGTCAAGAACATCAATATGATCAAGGATGCAGTAAAGTATGTCTTCATTAACACTGGAATTTCTTTCCAGTTGCGATACAACCATGAAGCAATAACAAGTTTAGCAGCGCCTAATAATACGCCCATGATAGCAATTGGTATAGGTGCTGCAGCAAAGATAGCCATTAAACCAACGATGGCATACCACTCAGCTACTGTTGATAATCCTAATGCAATTGCAAATAGTAGATATTTCATATCTTTCCTTTGATGTGTGACCCGTGAACACGGACAGATATCTGTCCATTATAGTAGTCATCGGATTCGAGCACTTTCCTTGTAAACTGCTCCCTAGCTTCTATGTAAGAACATTCTGCTTTTGATTTGCAGAAAAACAAAATCTCTCGAGTAAAGTTGCCCTTACCGAGAGATTCTACATCTTTGTTTAGCTCAATAGATGAGCCATAATAATCTAACCAATCAGAGTCAATCTTTGATTTAATCTTTTTCTTTTTCTTGGTGCCATTCTTTAGAACGACTGTTTTAGTAGTAGTTCTTGAGAATTTTGCAAGTTTTTTACCAATGTACTTCCTACCGTTGGTATTATTTGTAATAAGATATACAAAACCAATACAATCGGAAGGAAGTTCATTTATCTGTTCGTTTTCGTAAAGCCACATTATGGATAATAGTCATAAAAGAACTATTTATCCAGTGGTGTTATTCTTCTTCGTCGAACTCTTCTTCTTCATAAATGTCTGCAGAGCAGACTGGACAGTAGACAATATCTTCCAGTCTGTGGTCATCACCTTTGACGATGATCTTACCACGCGCTTCACATTCTGTGCATTCAAAATGTCTTGTTGGCATTTACGCTTTCCCCCATACGTCGTCCCAAGTGCCAGACAACGCACCCTTTGCGTAATCTGTTACACGGTTCTCAAAGAAGTTACCGTGTACTGGGGCATTAATCATCTCCTCTACCCAAGGTAGAGGATTCTTTTTCACTTTAAAGATACCCTTTAATCCCATACTGATCAATCGGCGATCTGCAATATAACGGATGTATTGTTTTACATCTGCTTTATCTAGATCACGCATAGAACCGCCAGTTGTGACATAAGCCAAATCAATAAACTTGTCTTCTAGTTCAACCATACGTTCAGCAATAGTGTAGATACGGCTCTTAAGTTCATCATTCCAGATTTCTGGATGCTCTTTGATATATGTCTTGAACAATTTGATCATGTTCTCGGCATGCATTGTTTCATCAACAATAGACCAAGTAACAATCTGACCCATACCCTTCATCATACCATGACGTGGGAAGTTCAGTAACATGATGAATGAAGAGAACAACTGCATAC
>JACCEE011500479.1_pt1 | contig 14694 bp, 13 predicted proteins | sample 7449931 | NCBI WGS metagenome assembly JACCEE01 (sample SAMN15323457, study PRJNA562643) | freshwater metagenome | isolation source: river surface water | place: USA:Blue River Watershed | collected 2017-08-19 | reverse complement strand
CTATTATCTCCTCGCCATATTTAGGGCGAAGGTGCCCGCAGGGCGGAGTGGGTGATAAATTATACTTTGTTATTTTAGGATTTTTTAAAGAGGAATTTTTATAAAAATAATTTATAAAAAAGTGTTATTTAAGGTGTCTTCTATGTGAAAAACCAAATGTTGCAGGTAATTTTTTTTAAATATTTAAAATTTATTTTTAGGTCATAATAATTCTTTTTAGTTCTTATTTATCTTAACAACAATCTTCAATAAATGGTCTAAATATATTAGCCACAAGTTTGCTTTTAATTAATTAAGATGGATAGCTGTAATCTGTCCCAAACTTGGTCAGTAAAACTGTAGCATACACCGTGTACAACAGACTATCCAAATAAGATTGTTAAGTATAAATTTTAACCTGTTAATATTTTGCTCTACTGTTAATTAAATGTGATGGGAGGGTTGAATTTATTTTTTTCATTCTGCCTTCACAAAACGAGGTAGGATGAAAAAAATAAGTGCGCGGGGATTATGCCGCAACTTTCAACTCCTGGTCATCTTTTAATAATTCATATCTAATTTTAGTAGCAATCTTTTTAGCTACTCTAATAATCGCTTTATTGCTACTCATTCTTTGCTTAAGTTCATTGTAATAGTGTAGTAATGTTGGTTCTTTACTCATACTTATCCAAGCAACTTCAACTAAAATTGATCTCAATCGTTTATTTGCCCTATTGGTAATTCCTCTTATTTTTTCGATATCCGCCGAACTATTTGTACTAGGGATTAATCCAGCAAAAGAATGAAATTTCTCATAGGTATTAAAACGTTTAATATCGCCAACTTCAGTTATTATTGTTATGCAAGAAATTAATCCAATTCCGTTTATTTTAATCAATTTATTGTATATTGATTCTAGTTCTTCGTTAGATTGTATTTCATTTCTAATTATCTTTAAAATTCTTAATTTTTGATTTCTTAAACGAAGAACATTTGCCATTAATTCATCTAAAGCAAACTTTAATTTAGGGCATAACTCTAAGCTATTTATCCATTTTATAAATTTATTACTCCAATGAGTATTAGGTTTTTTAAACTGTTCTTTGCAGATTTCGATACCATGACGAAATAAAAATGATTTCACTCTATTTTTACTTCTAGTTAAATCTTTGGTAACTGTATAATGTAATCGTTGTATTTCTCTTAAGGCAACAAAATCTTTGTCGGGCACATGAATACCATTTAAAACACCAGCTTTTAGCAAAATAGCTATTTTCCTAGCATCTCTTTTATCTTCTTTTTGAGCCCTTTCTTTATCACTTGTTGGAATATCTGCTGCATTTACCACAATGCAATTTATACCCTCCATTTCATTTAATGCATCGTGAATCCAAAATCCACAAAAACCAGCTTCATAAGCACATTCAAATTCAAAATCAGGCAATAAATTTTTTAGTGAAGTTTGTAATGCTTTAGGATAAGGATCACAACTAAATTCTTTTTTAAACTTTAATTCTCCTAAAACACATATTTTCCAATTGCTTTTGTGAACATCAATTCCTACAAATGCTTTTCCAATAAATTTTTTTTCATTAATTTTCATGTTAGTTAGATTTTATGTTTGCCTCTAAGTTATTAATTTTACTGTTCAATTTAGTTTCGACTTTACAGAAAATTGATGCTTAGAGGTTTGTTTTTACAAACATACAATCTGTCCCTCTTTATTTTTTTCTAATATTACCAACGTCAGTTTTTTGGTAAGCTTCTTGTTCAGCTAGCAACTTCTTTTCTTGCTCTAATTTTAGCTTACGTTCTTTCGCTTCTTTCTCCAATCTAAAATCAGTAGCGTTTTTTAATTTTTCTGCTTGCTTAAACTCATTACCCATTTGAGTAAATACTTTTTCGCATTGCGATTTTGAATGTGTTGCTGCGTAGTTAAATATAGCTAAGCCAAGAACAAAGTCATTTGCATCTTTACCTGCTGTCATTTGTTCATAAAATGCTTCATCTGTCATACTCATTTGGTATCCAGTTAGAATTTGAAACCATTTTTTTGATAGTTCCAATTGTTTTTTTTGATAAGGTGTTGGTTGTATATTTTGCGAATACACAGTGTAAAAGTTGAAGTTCAGAATTAGAACAATAATTATTGAAAATACTTTTTTATACATCTTACATTTTTTAAATTTCTACAAATTAGGTATTTCGGTTATTCCCTTTTTTTAAGGTGTCAACTCACCAATTCTTTCTAGTCAGTCTAATAACATTCAAGTTTCCACAAGGAGGCTCTTTTGTTTGCACTTTTTTGATTCTTTCTGGTTTCATAAGCTGCCGCATAACGGTTTGCGGCTTTGGTGCGCCACGAGGCGTGCGTTTTTTTTTTAAATACCTATAAAGGATGAAAAACCTTTACAACCAAATTTGTCGTTCGGGTTGAAGTGCTCCCGACACATGGCTAGGAAACAAATCATGTGAAGCTCGGGTGTTACGGTACTGTAAGCTGTATCAGTTAGGCTTCGTAACGCTAGTGGTATTGGTCAAGCTCCCAAAGATGCTGAAACCTGAAATGATGTTGGAAGAAACGATAAAATGCACAACGTCAGATACCCGGAGTAGGATGGTGTTGCGTGCAGTACAAGGGTAGCGCATGAACGTGGGATACCCTAACAACTTATGCGTTCGGATAAGGTTGAGGGAGTCGGATATGCCTATAGTAGTGATAATCCCCGAAAAGGTAAAAGCGGGAGTAGCGAAGGGGCATTACTATAAATAGTGTTTACAAAATGAAAACCAGTTAAAATGAGAAATAAGTATCAGCAACTAAACGGAGTAAATGAGCAAGCCGAACTCTTCAAACGTAAGAAAAAGGAAATGCCAGATGCAGAAAGGGTATTATCATTCCAATGTAAACTATATCAAAAAGCGAAACAGGAACGAGATTGTAAGTTTTATGTACTTTACGACAAAATGTTTTTGCCCCATATGTTAAGAGAGGCTTGGAAACAAGTTAAATCTAACGGCGGTTCATCAGGTGTGGATGGTGTTAGTATAACAGATGTGGAAAAATATGGCGTAAATGAATATTTATCCGAACTAGGAGAGAAACTAAGGAAACAAACCTATCAGCCAAAAGCAGTAAAAAGGGTTATGATACCCAAAGCCAATGGAGGGGAACGACCTTTAGGGATACCAACAGTAAAGGATAGAATAGCACAAACGGTATGTAAAATGATATTGGAACCAATATTTGAAGCAGATTTTGAGGATATATCCTATGGTTTTCGTCCAGAGCGAGGAGCAAAGGATGCTATAAAAACCATAAAAACAAATCTACAAATGGGAAAGGTAAATGTGCTAGATGCGGATATGAGCAAGTACTTTGATACGATACCTCATGATAAGTTAATGATAACGTTGAAACAACGAATATCAGACCCACGGATGCTAAAATTAATTATCAAATGGTTAAAAGCACCAATCTTCGAGGACAATCAGTTTAAGGGAGGAAAGCGCAATAAAGTAGGCACTCCACAAGGAGGAGTTATCTCGCCTTTATTGTCGAATATTTATCTCCACTTGTTAGATAGAATAGTGAATAATCCAAATAGTTTGTTTAGTAAATATGGTATCAAAATAGTGCGATATGCAGACGATTTTGTGTTAATGGGGGAAAAGATAAACCAACAAGCAATAGAAAAGCTAAAGGAGCTGATAAACCGAATGGGATTAACGATAAATGAATCTAAAACCCGATTGGTTGAAGCAAAACAAGAAGCTTTTCATTTTCTTGGATTTACAATGAGTTACGATAAGGATACCAAGGGCAGAAACATTCGATATTGGAATGTAACCCCTAGTAAAAAATCAGAACAAAAAATCCGAGATAAAGTTAAGGAATATCTAAAAAGCCACGGACACAGCAATGTTTACACGGTAACCAACGACTTAAATGCGATATTACGAGGGTGGTTAAACTACTTCGATATCCAGGGAGTTAGTTATCCAGCAATGAGTAAACGACGTTTACGCTACTATTTAAGTAACAGTATCTACCGCTACTACAATCGTAAGAGTCAAAGGAAATGCAGGCTTTACGGACAAAATGCCTATGAAACATTAGTTCAAAAATATGGATTAATCGACCCAACAAAGCATAGCCTTAACACACAACTGCGTGTAGCTAAATGAAGAAGTTTATAGGAAAGCCGTATGCGGGAAAACCGCACGTACGGATTGATGAGGGGGAGAAGTAGAAGAAATATGTCTTCCACTTTTCTCTACTCTACCGTTCGGGCGGGCATTTTAGCACAACATTCGATACGAAGAACCGAACTCAAATATACGCAATATGCGTTAAACGAAGCACGAAAACCCGCCTGACGCAAAACCGCTGTTAGCAGTTGTGCTTTTGCTAAGGATCAGAATATTATTATCTTTCCAATATCATTTTTGGTTAGTCCATTTGTTGAAATGTCCGTTAATGATAGTGATTTAAAGTTTCTTGAAATATAGTTCACACTTATTAAGTCAACTGCTTTTTGTAACATTTTTCCGTTTGCTCCTGTAACTTGTCCTATGAGTTCTACATTGTTTTTCTTTGCAAGTTTCACGAATTTACTCATCATCATTTTCATCAACCATTTCATAATTCCTGGCAAATTCACACCAGCTTTGTGCATAGTTGAAGTATCAACAAACTTTACAGAAACTACTTTTTTAGGTTGTAGTGCGATTGACTTTTTTAAAATGTCGTCACCAAGCACGTCAAAAATATAATCAACTTCTTTTACTTTCAATACATGCGAAAAGTCTTGTGTTTTGTAGTCGATAAATTGGTCAAGATCTGCTTTGTCCAAAACCGCTTTTTCCGATTGACTGCCTGTGCCAATTACAAAAAGTCCCATTTGTTTGGCTACTTGCAATGCCTGAAAACCTACACCACCGCCAACACCGTGAATGAGGATTTTTTCTCCCTTCTTTGCGTTTAGTTGTGTCAAACTATCATAGGCTGTAAGCAAAGGCAACGCAATTGTTCCTGCATCCTTAACTTCTATGTTGCTCGGAATTTTGGCACAGTAGTTTGCAGGAATGGTAATTTCCTCTGCCCAAGTTCCAATGTCGCTGAACAATCGGTAAAAAATAACTTTATCGCCCACTGAAAAATCTTTTGCATTTTCTCCAACTTCCAGCACAATACCAGTACCATCAATACCACCAATTTGTGGATTTTTGTATTTCAAGGAAGGAAAGCCCTTCATCAAATCCATATCTACTGGATTGATGCGACTTGATACCATTTTAACTTTTAATTCGCCTGATTGTGTTTTAGGACTTTCTATATTTTGAACTTTCATTGTAGAAAATTCTTTGCCTGCTTTGGTTCTTATGATTGCTTGCATAATTGTAATTTAATAATTTAACAAAAGTATTACCTTTGTCCAAATAATAATTGTAGTCAATAATTATGGTTATAGTCTAAAAATATAGACCAATGGAAAATAAAAGAAAAACAAAAGAATTCAACCCGAATAATTGCCCTGTTACACATTGTCTGAATAAAATAGGTGGCAAATGGAAGCCAGTCATTATTCATTTGATAGGAAAAGATTGTAATCGTTTTTCTATGTTACAAAAAGCAATTCCTGATATTAGTAAGCAAATGTTGGTTAACCAACTTCGTGAAATGGAAGAAGATAATATTTTAGAACGAATTATTTATGCAGAAATTCCGCCAAGAGTGGAATACAAAATTTCAAAATACGGTCAAACTTTGTTGCCAATTATTGATAGTATGTCGGATTGGGGATTGAAAGATTTAAAGAAGTCGAAAAGTAATACCAAGTGATTATTTTCTGTCGCTCGTTGCATTACTGCTAACGGTTGGCAGCTACCCGAAGGGCGGGACTTTTACCACAAAACTTGATTTGAAAAACTAATGTTTGATTAAACACAAAACTGTCTTTGGAACACGAAACCCCGCCTTTTGGGTAGGTGCTGTTAGCTGCTGGCGTTTTTATCAATAGTGTTTTCAACTCAAATATTTTCATCTGCATTAATTCATGAATTGTTTTTCAGAAAGTCTCCGTCTATGATAAGAAGTTTAACGCCATTTTGAGAAACTGAACGATGAGAGCTAAGTTCGTCTGAAACAACATAAGTTTCACCTTTTGTCAGCTTAATTTTCTCTCCGGTTTTCAGCTCGCTTATGAACTCTCCATCTAAGCAATGTACAATGTGTCCTTTTTGATGTAAGCTTCCCCAAAAATACGACCATTCAAAAATAGAATTTTTAAATTAAAAGTTTGTATTCCATAGGCGTTTTATTTTTAAGTGATTTATGAGGTCTGTTAAAATTATAGTCAATCATCCAATCGTTTGTAATTTCTCTTACCTCTTTTAATGATTTAAAAACATAAGCATTAAGAATATCTCTTCTAAAAGTTCCATTAAATCTTTCGATATAGGCATTTTGCGTAGGTTCTCCTGGTTGAATAAATATTAATTGGATCTTATTTTCTTTACACCACTGATCTAATTTATGGCTTATAAATTCAGGTCCATTATCCACTCTAATCATTTGAGGTAATCCTCTGGAAAAAGCTATTTTTTCAAGTGTTCTAATGACTCTAATTGTTGGTAAAGAAGAATCGGATTCAATACATAAAACTTCTCTATTAAAGTCGTCAATTACATTTAATAACCTAATTCTTCTACCATCCCAAAGTGAATCACTCATAAAATCAATGCTCCAAACTTGATTAATTTTTTCAGGTTGAAACAATTGTTGTTTAACTCTAGCAGGTAATCTTTTTCTAGTTCTTCTTCTAATATTTAACTTCATTTGTGTATAAATTCGATATAATTTTTTATGATTTACAATAATCTCTTTTTTTCTAATTCGATGAAAAGATTGCCAAAATCCTATAGAAACATGTTTTTGAACCAAATCAGTGAGTAATTGGATAAAAATATCATCTTGCTTAACAATAGGAATATAGTTAAAAGTAGTTCTTGGAAGCCCAATGGTTTTACACGCCTTACGCTCACTGATAGGATAATTTTCTACCAAATGAGTGATTACTTCCTTTTTTTCTTCAGGCGTTAAAACTTTTTTTCGATAACATCTTTTAAAGCTTCGTTCATGATTGCTAATTCGGCATACATTTTTTTTAGTTTAGAATTTTCTGATTCTAATTCTTTTAAACGCTTTAACTCATTAACTTCCATTCCCGAATACTTGGTTTTCCATCGATAAAAGGTTTTATCTGATATTCCATTCTCACGGGCAATATCAGATACTTTAACACCTTGCTCATGCTGTTTTAGCATAGCTATTATTTGACTTTCTGTAAATGTGCTTCTTTTCATAAAATAAAAAATTTAAAATTAATAATTCTTACTGAACGCGCTCCTACGTCGCTTGTCGAATTCTATTTTTAAATGGTCTATTTTTGGGGAAGCTTACATTGACACCAATGGTCTGCCAAATATTCGCTTGAATATTCTACTAATCTAATTCTAAGTCCATCAAATTGAATTGTCTGCCAAAATGCTACTCCGATTTCTCCTTTATATTCAACTTTTTCAATTGAAGTCCAGTCTATGGTCTGAAATGGTATATTACTCATAATTGCGTTTTGTTACTTTTGTTTGTGTTTCGTTACGCTTGCAGCTAACGGTTTGCAGCTACACGCAGGCAGGGATTTTTAGCACTAAACTTCCTACGAAGAACTGAACTTTAAATTTAGCACTTTCCTGTCATACGAAGCACGAAACCCCTGCTTGCTTGTAGGTGCTGTTATAGCCAGTGGTTCTTGTCGTCTGTCCTTGTAAACCATTGTGATTGTTGAGATTCAGTGTCAGTGTCATTGTCTGTTGGGTTGTGCGTTGCGTTTTTTATTTTTTTGAAGGGTCGGTAAATTTTTTAAAACAATTTTGTCTTGCGTTGGCTTTGCAAGCTCTTTGACAAAGCTTTGGTCTGCGTGTTGGCTTTGTGGGGCTTTGGCAATGTGCTTGCAAATTGGGTAGCAATTAATAATTTAATGTCAGTCCAACTCCAAATCCCATATCGCTATCGTAGTGTGTTCTAATCCCCATATTTCTATTTATGATATAACGCAAGTCAACCATAAATTCTTTGTCTGTATTTACCATAAAACCAGCTCTTATTCTTTTCGTAATCGGTATATCTTCTCGCATTAAAGAAAGTCGAACAATTCCATCGTGATACACTTCTGCCTGAAAATTCACCAACATTGGAAGCGTGTACATAAACCCTAAACTTACAGCAGTTCTGTTGTCTTTTTTATTTACTTGTCCGAATAAATTTTCTTCTTGTTCATCAATTCCCATTTTTCTGTAACGCCAATCAAAACCAATAAACGGCATCAGCCATTGCATTTTTCCAATGTATCGTCCTATATGTGTTTCGGTTTCATAGCCGTGCATATCATTGTAGCCTAAACGCCATTCTGAACCTATGCTCCAACGAGTGTTTTGTAACATTGCCATTCCATCGTTTCCGTTGGTAGCAAAATCGTTGTCTGCCATAAAATGAAATTTACGGTCGTCTGCAAATAGTTTACGTTGAGCCAATTTAGGATTTGTTATTAAAGGATTTGGAGCTTGATTTTCATAAGTAAATACTCTGCCCATACCACTCATCATATGGTAGAGAATATGACAGTGAAAAAACCAATCGCCTTCTACATTGGCGTTAAATTCCAATGTATCGGTTTCCATTGGCATAATGTCCACAACATTTTTTAAGGGTGCATTGGCGCCTTGACCATTGAGTAAACGAAAATCGTGTCCGTGCAAGTGCATTGGATGTCGCATCATAGAGTTGTTATATAAAACGATACGAACATTTTCACCTTTTTTGATTAGAATTTTATCAGTTTCAGATATTACTCTATTATCTAAACTCCAAACATAGCGGTTCATATTTCCTGTTAGTGTAAATTTTAACTCTTTTACGGGTGCATCTTTTGGAAGTGAAGTATTGTTGGGTGATTTCAACATTGCATAGTTTAACGTAACAATATCTGCCAAAGCATTGGCGTTGTATCGGTTTGGGTCGTTATCACTTTGTTTTGGTTTGCTGTCTCCAGTAATTTCCGGATACATTACCACATTCATATCCATTTGATTTAGGCTCATATTCATTCCCATATCGTCCAAATCGCCATTCATTTTCATCATATCATTCATCATCTTCATTCCTTCAAAATACTTCAATCTTGGTTGTGATGATTTCAGTTGTTTTATGCCGTTGCCAATGTATAATGATGCAGAATTGGTTCTGTCTTCGGTGGTTGCCAAAAATTCAAAAGCCGTATTTTCGGCAGGAATAGTTACAATAATATCGTAGGTTTCAGAAACAGCAATAATCAATCTATCTACTTCAACAGGCTCTACATCGTTGCCATCATTAGCAACTACGGTAATTTTTCCACCTGCATAAGTAAGCCAAAAGTAAGATGAAGCACCACCATTTGAAATTCTTAAACGCACTTTGTCGCCTGCCTTTAATTCCTTTCCGTCAATTATTGAAAGGTCGGCAATGGATTTGCCATTCATCAATATTTTTTCGTAATACACATCGCTTACATCCATTGCCAACATTCGTTTCCATTCGTTTTTGAGTTTAGTTTTGAAATGCCCTGCTTTAATGGCTTCTGCATAACTTTGAACGGCATTTTTTTTCAATGCTGGGTAATCGTTGGCATTATGCAACATTCTGTGAATGTTTTCAGGTTTTAAGTCTGTCCATTCGCTTAATACAATGGGAACGGTAGGTAAATCATCAATTCCCTTTCGAAATGTTTTGTCATCAGATTTTTTGAGCATTATAAAATTGCCATACATTCCTATTTGTTCTTGCAAACCCGAATGACTGTGATACCAATGTGTGCCATTTTGAATAATTGGAAAACGGTAAACGTGTGTAGTATTTGGCTTGATTGGCATTTGCGTCAAATTAGGAACGCCATCTTCTTTGTTGGGTAAAAATAAGCCGTGCCAATGCAAAGATGTTTCTTCTTTAAGCAAATTATGAACGTAAATTTCTGCTGTGTCGCCTTCTGTAAAGACGAGCGTTGGCATAGGGATTTGTCCGTTTACGGCTATGGCTCTTTTGAATTTCCCAGTAAAGTTTACCAAAGTGTCTTTTACATAAAGGTCGTAACGAACTGTTTTTTGAGCGGATATATTATTACTGACCAATAGTAAAAATACTATCGGCAGCAATTTTTTTGAAAGAATATTTTGTAGAACCATTTTAAGATTTTCATTTGTTGAGTTTAAGAAATGGCGTAACCGTTTTCGATTACGCCAAATTGGAGTTTATTTAATGGTTTCTACTGTTTTGCCACAAGTAAGCATTTGCGAACCGTAGTATGGATTTTTTACTGCGTTTTCTTTGCTCAACCAATTTGCTCCTTTACCATCGTTATACATTGGGCAATTTTGATAGTATATAGAATAATCCTGTTTACTGACTTTGAGCAAAGCATAAAAGTTTGCTGACAAATCCATAAAAACGACACGCTGTTTTTCTATAATTGTAGTAGCTGCAATTTTTTCGGTATTTGATTTTAAACTACTCATCACTTTCATCCAAACAGTGTGTTCTTCTGATGAGAGTTTTTCCATTTTAACCGAATTGATATTTGCAAGTACGTCTTTAGCTAATGTTGAAACTAATTTACCGTCTGATTTTACCAAAGCATCTTTTAAAGCAAAGTAACTTTCGAAAATCGTTTTCAGTTGATTTACTTCTTGCTTCGTTTCAACTACGTTTTCTTGATTGTGCATTGAGTGGTCTTCAATAACTGCGGTTGAAACAATTGCCGTTTTGTTTACCCTTTCGTATTGGCAACATCCAGCAAGTTTACTATACACATCATCTGGAGCGAGGAATTTGTCGCTATCATAACCAGCCAATGCAATACGTTTCAAAATTTCATCTTGATTTGTTTTGGTGCTGTCGTATGTGATTGTTGCCATTTTAGTGTCTTTGTTCCAGTCCACATTAGCAATCTTCTTTACACTTCCTGCTGTTTCAATGGTCTTTTCACACATTTCACAGTTACCATAAATTTTTACACTCTCAGTTTTAGTATTTTTAATTTGAGCATTACAAGAGGAAAATGAAAATAGCAATATAGTTGCTGCTGATATTTTTGAAATTAAGTTCATATCTGTTATTTTTTATTGGGTTAATAATTCAATTTTGAATCCTGCTTCCTTTACTTTTTGCATTACTTCTTCTTCGGTAATTCCTTCGGAATGCACAGAAAGAATTTTGTCTTTGCTTGCGGTGTCCACATCCCAATGACAGATGCCTTCACCTTCATTGAGGAATGGAGTAACTTTAGCCACACATCCACCGCAGTTGATGTTGGTTTTGAATTTTAATGTTTTATCGTTCGTTTTCATTTTAATGTTTGTTTAAAATATATACTGCAAATTTCGCAAGCATTCAGTCTAAATCCATTGCTGTATTTTTGAATTGATTTGTAACATTTACGTCTGATTATTTTTTATACTTCAACCACAAACTATTGCTTACTACACTTACACTGCTCAATGCCATTGCTGCACCTGCAATCATCGGGTTAAGTAAGAAACCGTTAATCGGGTATAAAATACCTGCTGCAATAGGAATACCAATCAAATTGTAAATAAATGCCCAAAACAGGTTTTGTTTAATGGTGCGAACTGTTGATTTTGATAAATGAATTGCTTCGGGGATTTTTGTAAGGTCTGATGAAATGATAGTCATTTTAGCTACATCCATTGCAATGTCGCTTCCTTTGCCCATTGCTATACTCACGTCTGCTTGTGCCAATGCTGTGCTGTCATTGATACCATCGCCAACCATCGCTACAACCTTTCCTTGTTGCTGCAATTGTTTAACGAATGCGGCTTTATGTTCAGGCAGTACTTCTGCTTTGTAATGTTTGATTCCAACTTTTTCTGAAACAGCTTTGGCTGTCATTTCATTGTCGCCTGTGAGCATATAAACTTCAATGCCTGATAGCTGTAATTCTTCAATTGCCTTTTTAGAAGTTGCTTTAATCTGGTCAGCTATTGCTAATATGGCTATTGTTTTTTTCGTATTGGCAAACCAAATTACTGTTTTGGCTTCATTGCCCCATTGATTGGCTTTTTGAGCAACCGCATTTTCAATCAAAATTTCATTTTCTTGTATCAGTCTTTTGTTTCCAATGAAATAAGTTATACCGTCAATCTCAGCTTTTGCTCCTTTTCCTGTGATACTTTCAAATTGAGTTATTGAAACGGTATTCTGATTTTTTAAATGAGAAACAACCGCATCTGCCAATGGGTGTTCAGATTGTTTTTCAATGCTGAATAGTATTTGTTTTAATATCGGGGTTTCTTCAGTCCAAAAATCATTCGTTACAACAGGTTTACCTTCTGTGATGGTTCCTGTTTTATCGAGTATTACAGCATTTACCTTTTTTGCTAACTCAAGACTTTCTGCATCTTTAATTAAGATTCCTTTTTCAGCTCCTTTGCCCACACCAACCATAATTGCAGTCGGAGTAGCTAAACCTAAAGCACAAGGACAGGCAATAACCAATACGGTAATAAGAGCTAACAATCCCTGAGTAAAGCCATTGTCTCCGCCAAAGATGTTCCATACTATAAATGAAGCAACGGCAATTACAATTACAATGGGCACGAAAATTCCTGCAATTTTATCCACCAATTTTTGGACAGGAGCTTTACTGCCTTGTGCGTCTTGCACCATTTTGATAATGTGTGCAAGCATAGTTTCACTGCCTACTTTATCGGCTTTAAATTGGAAGCTACCTTTTTGATTAATAGTTCCCGCAAATACTTTGTCGTTTTCATTTTTCAACACAGGAACAGGCTCACCGCTCAACATACTTTCGTCTACAAAAGAGTTTCCGTTAATTACTATTCCATCTACCGCAATTTGCTCGCCTGGTTTTACCACAATTGTATTACCTATTTCAACTTGCTCAATGGGGATTTCCATTTGATAACCACCATCCTGTACAATCGTTACTGTTTTTGGCTGTAAACCCATCAATTTCTTTATTGCAGATGAAGTATTTCCTTTGGCTTTTTCTTCCAATAGTTTACCCAATAATATAAAGCCAATGATAACAGAAGCAGCTTCAAAATAAACGTGAGCGTGTAATCCCCTTTCGTGCCAAAATTCAGGAAACAGTGTGTTGAAAACACTGAAAATGTAAGCAACACCTGTGCTTAATGCCACCAAAGTATCCATATTGGCAGATCGATGTTTGGCTTGTTTCCAAGCATTGATGTAAAAATCTCTCCCTAACCAAAATAAAACTGGGGTACTTAAAAACCACATTATTTCATTCGCAAAGGGCATATTCATAAAGAACATTCCGATTACTACTACAGGAATGGATAGTATCAACGCCCAATAGGTTTTCTTTTTGAGAGTTTTAAAGTTTTCTTTCTGAATATGCTCAATGGTCTCATCACCAGAAGGACTTTCATCAATTAACAAATCGTAACCAATACTTTGAACAACTTTTCTCAAATGCTCTACTTGTATCAAACTCGGTATAAATTCTACTGAGACCTTTGCATTTGCATAATTCACGCTTGCATTCACAACTCCTGCCTGAGATTTAAGCATACTCTCCACACTAATCGCACAAGAAGCACACGTCATTTGTAATACAGGGAATGATTTCTTTACGGTAGTTACTCCATAACCCAAATCTCGAATAGTTTTTACAGCTTCTGAAACTGTTTCCCGATTTTGAGTTTCAATGATTGCTTCCTTATTGTTGAGTTCCACTCGGTGTGATTCAACACCATTAAGTTTTGCCAATCCATTGTCCACAATTAAAGCACAGTGTTCACTTTCAACGCCTTCAAGTGGTATCCTAAATTCATTATTATTTGTTGCCATACCTTTTTTATTTAATTACAAGGCAAAGGTGGCAACATTACATTTCTTACCCGTTACCTGATTTTGGATTGTATTTGTAACATTTACACTTCGTCTAGTGGTTTGCGCTTTATTTCCTTGATATTCTTAAAGTGAGTAGGGGTAAGTCCTGTAACTTTTTTAAACTGATTGCTCAAATATCCAACGCTCGAATAATTCATTTGATAAGCAATTTCGCTTAATGATAATTCGTCATAAACCAAAAGTTCTTTCACCTTCTCAATTTTTTGAGCAATGAAATATTTTTCAATAGTCGTTCCTTCAACTTCGGAAAACAGATTTGATAAGTAAGTATAGTCGTGATGAAGTTTACTGCTCAAATAGTCAGATAAATTCGATTTTAATTCGCTGTTGTTTTGGTGTATAATTTCAATAATGGAAGACTTAATTTGTCCGATTAGGCGACTTTTTTTGTCATCAATCAATTCAAATCCAAACGTTTTTAGATGATCGTCAAGGTTAGTTTTCTCAATTTCAGTCAAGTCGTTTTTGAGTTCAACTTCACCTAAACTAATATTCAAAGTTTGAAAACATAGTTTCTCTAATTCATTTTTCACTACCATTATGCAGCGATTACAAACCATATTTTTAATATAAATTTTCATATGTGTTTTTTTTATGTTTAATTTTTCAGTTTATTCAATAAATTATCATCTTGTTTTTAAACAGGTTAATAGATTGTAAATTTTCATATTCGTGCTTTAGCAGGATATTTCTATCTTACT
>JACCEE010438973.1_pt1 | contig 14697 bp, 21 predicted proteins | sample 7449931 | NCBI WGS metagenome assembly JACCEE01 (sample SAMN15323457, study PRJNA562643) | freshwater metagenome | isolation source: river surface water | place: USA:Blue River Watershed | collected 2017-08-19 | reverse complement strand
GATTTTAATGCATTGTCTGAAATATTACATTTTGATAAATTCACCATAATTAACCCCTAAAAACATGTATTAAAATTAAAAAATTGCTTAAGCTACTCTACTTCTGTGATGTTCTAAAAAAACAGATATACCCTGATCCTGATACATATATTTTTCACTTAAGCAATTTTTATGTAAAATAATTCATTATGCCAATACCATAAAAACCTCCTTTTGTTAAATAGGCAATTTAAAAAATTAAAGTTTTATTCAATAGGTAGTAAAATCATAATTAATTTTACACAAAACCTCCTTTTGTTAAATAGGCAATTACTCTAATAGTAATCATAGGATTTAATTGCAATATTAAATCATATTTTCTAATTTATAAATCAGAATTAAACTGTCTCTACTTCCAGAAACTATATATTTTCCATCTGGACTAAATGAAACCGAAGAAACCCAATCAGTATGACCATCAAAAGTTTTTAACTCTTTTCCAGTTTGCACATCCCATAATTTAATTAAACTGTCTCTACTTCCAGAAACTATATATTTTCCATCTGGACTGAATGCAACTGAAAAAACCCAATCAGTATGACCATCAAAAGTTTTTAACTCTTTTCCTGTTGATACATCACACAATTGAATTACATACTCTCCGCCTCCAGAAACTATATATTTTCCATCTGGACTGAATGCAACAGAATTAATGCATCTTGAATTCCTTCTTATTATACGGCTATAGCCTTCAACAATTAGTATTCTTTTTCCAGTTTGTACATCCCAGACTTTAATTAAATTGTCTTTACTTCCAGAAATTATATATTTTCCGTCTGGACTAAATGCAATTGAAAAGATACACTCATTGTGACCATTAAACTTTTTTATTCTTTTTCCTGTTGATACATCACACAATTGAATTACACCTCTTCCATCTCCAGAAACTATATATTTTCCATCTGGACTGAATGCAACTGAAAAAACACAATTAGTATGACCAAAAGTTTTTAACTCTTTTCCAGTTTGTACATTCCATAGTTTAATTAAACTGTCTCTACCTCCAGAAACTACATATTTTCCATCTGGACTGAATGCAACAGAATTAACACAATTAGTATGCTCATCAAAAGTTTTTAACTCTTTTCCAGTTTGTACACTCCACACTTTAATTAAACTGTCTCCACCCCCAGAAACTACATATTTTCCATTTGGACTGAATGCAACAGAATTAACCCCTCCAGAATGCCCTTTAAAAATTCTAAATTCTTCCCGTCTATTAAAATTAATCGAAGCAGAATCTACAATATATCCGCTTATTAAATTTTGTGATTCAACATTAAGTTCTTTTTTTGTAGAATCATCCATCATGGTAGAATTTCTATGCTTACGAATATTTCCTAATCTCCAATCATTAAATAAGTCACAAGCTTTTTGTGCCATATTTTTACATTCTTCATTATTCGGAAATAAAAAAGTTAAATCGTCGTTAGAATTTATTCTATCGTTAAAAATAATACTTATTTTAAGCATAGAACATAAATTTTTATCTATATGGTCGCAAGGATTATGATCTTTTATGATAATAGCCCCTATTACATTTGTAGGAATTTCAGCATGTGCATTCTGATGAGCAGTTTTTATACTTAATACTGGCATTCTTTTTTTAGAAGATGGTAAATGCATCACGATTTCATTTTCTGGAGACATAATGTGTTATCCTTTATAAAGTTAAACGAAAAAAAATTACAAGTATAAAATGATACGATTAATATCATTTGCTAAAAAAAATAAATGAGGTATTACATTGCTAATTTAATCTATGATATTAAAATATCAATTAAATTAAATTCTATAAAGTCTAATTTTTTAAAATATTTTAAAAAATTATTAATTTTTTTTATAAAAAATATGTCACTATTTTATTGTTTTTAAGACATTACATATTTTTTAAATATAATCACTTATTTCTACTATATATGTAATTTTTTATTAATTATATTCTCATTCAATTAGTAAATTTTATAAATTTAAAAACTTTTAAAAGAATTAAATATTTTAATTTGGAATAGCTAAATCTTTTTAGGCTATTCCAATAAAATATTTTAAACGTTCCTTTTGTTAAAAAAAAATAATTATCTTAACAATTGTTTAATTAAAATTAATGTAAGATAATGTTTTTTTACTTTATAGTTATTTTCATTATTATATGAACAGGTTTTACATGTTTCAAATGATTGAGTAAATGCTAAACACATTAAACACTTGCAATTGCTTGAATTACTTTGTTCCATCTTAAATCCTAAATTATCAGACATTAGGTAAAATTCCATTTGATTTCATAACCCTCTTCATCATTCTGAGTAGACCACTCATCAGAAATAATAGTTTTATTATCAGTGATAATAGCAACTAATTCATTTTGAGAATTATAGATTAAAGGGATATAGTCTTTTAACCAATAAGGAATGTTCTCTTCTTGTAAAATTTTTTTCAATTTTACAATTTTATTTTTGATGACTATATAGTTTTTATTGCCTATAATCGGTCTAAATTTTAATATATAATCTCCTTTTTTTAAATTTCCTTTATTATTGGATTTAATCGGTAATATATTTCCAAAATTAAAAGAAATCATATATTGATTAAAAGGATACTGATTTGTATTAGAAGTATCGTATTTATATTGTTCTACTGCATAAATGTGATTTTTATGCCGTCTAATAATTAATTTATTAGAAATGTGAACAAGTTTTTTAGTATTAATCGATACATCTAAATCAATCAATTCTAAGATACTATCTATCTTATCTTTCGAAGGATATTTAACATTAAATATCGTAGTTATCCAATACCTTAAAATATTAGTTTGTTGAAAACTACTATATTTTTTTAACGAATCAATATTTAAAATCTTACCATTACCTATTAGACAATTGATTAAGTCTTTATTTGATTGCTCAAAAATAGCTTCATTTGCCTGTTTAAAAAGTTCTGAAGATTTAAAAATATTTTGACATAAAGCTGGAAATCTTTCCTCTAGTACAGGAATTATTTGATTACGAATAAAATTTCTATCAAAATCATCATCTAAATTTGACTCATCTGATACGTAATTTAAATTATTATCTTTTACATAATTATCTATTTCTTGTCGAGATACTGATAATAATGGTCTATATAAAAACCCTTTACCCAATTTTCTTATTTTTGGGATTCCAGACACTCCAGTAACTCCAGATCCTCTAAATAATCGTAATAATACTGTTTCAACTTGATCATTTTTATGATGACCCATCACTAAAATATCATTTTCGTTTGTTAGATACGATTCAAAAATCTCATATCTTTTGTTCCTAGCTTCTTCCTCTAAATTAGATGAAGATTGTAAATTAATTCGCTCTATAAATATTGGAATATCTAAATCTTTACAAAAGTTTAAGCAGAGTCGTTCCCATGTTTTAGAATTAGCGGAAATATTATGATTAACATGGATTGCATAAATATTTTTTAATCCACTTAAATATAAATAATGTAATAAAGTTGTAGAATCTCCTCCTCCACTATATGCAACAAAAATACGTCCATTTTTTGATAATTCTTTTATTTCTTTGGTATCAATCATAAAAAACTCCACTATTTAACAATTTTATAAAAATATGCATTTTTAAAAATTTTAGAAATGCAATTGATTAATTCAATACAAGAATCATTAATCACGCAAATTAATTTTTTATTATCTAATGTTGTTTTAGATAAACAAAATAAGTACATAAATAGTGCAAGATTTCCAGTAACTAATGAAAGATCACACCAATAATAATCTATTCTAAATAATAAAGAATTATTAGATAATTTACAAATAAAAGAACTGTCTAATTTAGATAAAATACTATTTACTTCTACTAAATCTTTAGGATTCTTTATAAAATAATTAGTAATAAATAATTTTTTATCATAACATAATGTAGTATGTGTAATGCTAAAAAAATTAGAAAATTCTGTAATATTATCCAAAGTCGTTTTATTTAAAAAATCCATAACATCTTGTTTTTCTACTTGTTGAATTTCTGAATTAGACCAACATGACATAAGAAACTCCAAAAAAAACAATAATCTGTTAAAAATTAAGACGTAATTACTGAAAAAGATAATTGAAAAGTTTTATATTTTTTCATAAAAAACGTATTTAATTTAATGAATTCTAATAACTTAATTAAATAGTATTTGAATCTTTGTGACATACATGCTTTACGAGATAATAATTGATTTGTATATTTTGGAGTTTCAAATGATGAATTAATATAGTCAAAAGCTAAATATTCTAATCTATTAACCATTTCTTCTCTATTTTGTTCATTTGGATCTCCTTGAGTAGCTAATCCTAATTCTATAGATACTGCAACAAATCCATTTTTGCAATATTCTTCAGTATATCCATTTACTATAAATGAAGATGCTTTCATTTTTTAATCTCTTTATGTAATTAGTTGAAATATAGTTTTTTTAAATATTTATACATATTATCAAAATTTTTATATTTTTTAATAATCTGCAAAAGGTTCACTCATTTCCTATTCTTTCTTTTTTAAATCACACAAATCAGATTCAATTTGCTTTTTAACTGCGTCTAAAATATAAGAACGATCTACAAATATTCCTTTAAATCCTATTGGTCTGTTAAATAATAATTTAAGTGATTTTTCATCATCAACTAATAAATTATTTCCACAGATAACTGTTAATAATTCTTCCCATCTAAGCTTAAAATTCATATTCAAAAATTCCCAATTGTTTAATTAACATTAAATAACCACCTATTGGTAAACTTAACTCGCTTAACTCGTAATTCAACATCTATGGTATTACAAATTTTTAAAATGCTTGATTCTTCAATTAACTTCTCAGTTCTTAAGTTTTTTAACTTACATGTATTTATTTGTAGATAATGGTGCAATTGCATTTCACTAAAAAATCTAATAGTTTCAAATACAGTATTATACCAATTTTCATCATTCCGATACGATATATCAAAATAATTACCATCAATATTTATAAAAAGGTATTGAGAGAAATTTCCTTCGCATTCAATGAAATTATTTAATCTGGTAAATAATTCATATAAAAATTCTTTTTGATTTTCTTCATATCTATATAAATTTCCATGTCGTTGTAGATTTTCCCATTCTTTAATATATCCTACTCTAGTTAAAAAATATAAAATCACATCATTATCATAAGACATTAAAATATAATACAGACAATGTGATGCATTGGGAAGATTATACGCAATTTTTAAATTGCGCATAATTTCATTAAAGTATTTTCTACCTTTTTTAATAGATACTTTCATTATATCTTCCACTTTACTACATTATTGTAAATAATACGTGTGCAATGCTATGTAAAACACTAACATCCAAATTGCAATCGAATGCACTTGTAGATTAAATAAAACTTCATTTTCTTCAGTATCCTCCACTTTTATCACAGGATAATAAGTAGTATTGATTATAAAAATAATCATATATAATACAAGTAAAATTGTATAATCTGGTATTATATTTTGAAACACTATATAATGCACAACAGTGTTTATTGTTTTAAGAGTGAAGACGAGACAATGTTGGCTAGAGTATTTAGTCTTAGAGGTAAAATGTAATGTATATATTAAAAATATTACGTTTAAAATAACGGCTATACTAAATAGTCCGTTAAATATCCTTCTAGAATTATCAACTCCAATCATTAATGCTAAAACACCTATAGCAATGAAAGTTATTATAGATACAATAAAAAACCATCCAACTACATAATTGATATATTCGAACTTTAACGATCTAATGATAAAGTTTAAATTCACTAAACATAATATATTGCTTAGTAGATAAAATAATGTAAATGAACAAATAGTGAATAATACTAAATGCTTATGAGTTAGTATTTGTGGCAAAACTTCCATTTTACAACACCCCACCAATAATAAAAAATAAAAACATACGATGTAACTTTAAATAATATTAAAATTTACATCGTATGATACCTAAAAAAACAATTTACTTCTGTACTAAAGATGATAAATAGGTTAACGTTTCAAAATGAGATTGAATGAGTTCAACAACTTTTTCAAAATTAGATAACACTACTCTTTCTTTTCCAGATTTAATTTTATACTGAAGAATTCCATTATTATCTTGAAATATCTCCAATTTAATCACTGGAAATGAAACTGATTTCATATTATAATGATGTTGAAATATTTTTACTCGTATACCTCCTTTTAAAATATTATTGTGAATTTCATAAGCCACACTTAAATTTGATGGAAGATCATCCAATATTTTAATAATTGCTAAAATATTGGATTCAAGTATTTCTTCATGTTCGTTTAAAAAAATAGGACTATTGTTTTCTTCTCTATTATCTTTTTCAATTCCATCTATAAAATTGAATATTTGGTGATAATTTTTTGTATTAAGAGAAGATATTACTTTCTTAAAATATTCAATCTCAAGATAATATTGATTAACCGCATTGTCATTATATGTTCTACGTATTACTCTACTTTCTTTTAATAAATTTACAATATTATTAATTGTATCTTTATTCTCGATTTTTAATTCTATAGATATATCATCTATAGTTGAATACGGTCTATAAAATAAAAATAATATAATGTCTGTGGCTAATTTATTATTTAAATTTAATGACTCTTCTAATTTATTTTGTAAGTCTGTTGATGATGAAATTAAATTCAATGCTGACATAAAAAATACTCCTAATGAAAAGAAAAAAATGATGTATAACTACTTAAAAAAACTTTACTAATTAAAATAAGATTACTTTTAATAATCAATTTTAACGCTCTACCTTCTTTATGACATTTTTTGCCATTAAAAAATAACATTTTTTATTTAGCAAATATTTTTTCTAGCAAACATTAAAACACAAATTTAAATATGTTTAAAACCTTTCATATAATTTCTAATTTTGTTAAATTAATAAAAATTAAAATAAATATTTAATTATTATTGTATTGAGATCTATTTATTTTAAATATAACGATGATACACAAACTGATAATTTGTTTTGCAATATCATTTATTCCTGTGAGGCATCTGATAATAATTAATTTTTATATATTTTAAAATTTCTTTATGATGCTATTCTGGAATATAGTTTGATATGTTTAATTTAAAAATTTATATTTTTTAAATCATTATTTTTTATTTAATATTAAAAAGATTTTGTAAATGTTTTTGATTTTCTATCATTAAAAAAAAACAGTTAATATCTCTTTATCTGATTTTCTAAGATTAATTAATATATCATTTAAATAAATATCTGTAAAAGTTTTATTTTTTATAAGTTCAGGACACAATGAAGTAATTTTATTGAGTATTTGTGTATAATTTAATTTATCATAAGTATAAAACGTATCTTTAATTATATTTTCCTCTTTTTCACATAAATCACCATTTCAGATATTACTAGTTATTGATACATTTAAATCTTCTGATAGTATTACATTACTTTGCAGCAGATTATAATTTGTAAATAATAAATTATACAATATTACAATATCTGCTTCTTGTATTTTAGGGTATTCACCCGTAAATATATAATGCCCTCCAATGATAGGCTCATTTATTTTTAATAATGAATTCCTGTCAATAAGATATAATAAAATCGAAAGTTTATGATATTCAATTTTACCTCCATTTAAAATTATTAAATATTCTATTGTTTGCAAAGTCTTATCATGATTAAATTTAAAATTCATAATTACGCCTAAGATGAAAAATAATGGCTTCTTTTACCTAATATACAATATTAATTATTCTATTTTTAACCTCTACATTGTTTTGTAAAACTTTTAAAATTTCCTTAATAAATCTTTAGTTTTATCTAAATATTTAACTCTACGTAATACTATTTATATCCATCTAACGTAAATGTTTCATAAAATACTAATAATTGTAATTTCAAATGTATTATTATATTTTCAAATGGAAGTTATTTATTTTATATTTTAATTAAATTCTCCATGTGTTCTTCTATTAATCTAGGGATATCAATTGAATTTTTTCCAGTTACATCCAAAGGATTCATTTCAAACATTTTAAAATGCTTCAATAATCTTTCTTTGTCTTCTTCTGCTAATATATTTAATACGCTTGGAATAGGTCTTCTTCTATAATCCAACATTTTGTATAGTTTAACAGAAGATTTTTTACTTACATTATCTAGCAATACTTTAGCACATTTGATCAATCTGATCAAATTACTATTTTTAATCATAGAAATGTTAGCATTTCTTAATGCTATTACTTTTTCTTCAAAAGTATTAAATTTCTTTAATTCTTCTATAGCTATTTCATAGTCAGTATTATTTTTAAAAAAGTGATGGATTAAATTAGAAGTTTTTAAAACTTCAAAAAATCTAAAAGTATTCCTTGCTTTTAAAGCTTTCTCCAATTCTTTCCAAATTCTTTCTTGCGTTAAAGTAGTTAATTCAGAATCTAATGAAGTCATCAGTGCGATAGTAGACTCGTGTACTATAAATCCATCTAATTGTGCAGCAAATCTAGCTGTTCTATAAACCCTTAAAGGATCTTCATTAAATGCTTCAGAAGTATGTTTTAAAATTTTATTTTTAATATCATTTTTTCCATTAAAAAAATCAATTATATTCCCATTGCTGTCCATAGCCATAGAATTAATTGATAAATCTCTTCTTTTTAAATCTTCTTCCAGTGTGATAGTTTTTGAAAAATCAACAGAAAACCCATTATAACCCTTTCCTGTTTTTCGTTCAGTTCGTGCTAACGCATATTCTTCTCCAGAAATTGGACATAAAAATACAGGAAAATCTGCCCCAACTTTTTTAAATCCATAATTTTCCATTATTTCTGGAGTAGCACCAACTACTACATAATCTTTATCACGTGGAGATATGTTTAATAACTTATCTCTTACATATCCACCAACTATATATACTGCATACCTTTCATGAAGTTTCATAATATTATTCCTTAAAAAAATACTATAAATTAATGTTATAGTATTAATTATTAAAAAAACAATCAGCCTCAAACATTTTTCTAAGATTATGACCGACTCTTAATTCTCTATCTGTATTTTGTTGCAGAACAGTTGGCACTTCTTTTTTGTTTTTTGATAAAAAATATGCACTATGATGCAGATAATCTTGACAAATAGCAGCGGTATTATGTATTTCTAGCACTACCTTTAGATTAGAATTTTGTAAAATTTTAAAAGCTTTGTCAATATTTTTATGATCCCAGCTATCTCCAAACCCCGTTATAGCCAAAAATATTAAATCTTTAGAATTTTCTAAATACTGTTCTAATTCAAAAATAGTAGAAAAAGATAATTGTGCAACAGACATATCTTTATTTCCCATTGCATTTTTTACATATGAATAAAGTTTAAAAACTTTATCCATCCAATAAGATTTTCCAGAACCATTTAACCCTATTAAGCCTATGATATTATTGCTATTTCTCATAAGTTCTGAATTTAATAATTGTTGGTTTTGTGTATCTGTGAATATTGATTTCTGTGTACTATTTTTATTAAAATAATTATGATTGATTTTGTCTGAAATTATTATTTTAATAAATTTAGCAATTTCTGTACTTTCAAATGTAAAGTACAGCAATTCATGTATTAAATTAATACCTAGATTTGATACAGTGTATACAAAATGTCCATATTTTTCTTTAACGTCAATATAATTATGATCTTTCAAAATTCTTATTATTGCAATTACTTCTATTTTATCAATACCTAAGTTGTTCATATCGTCGTAATAGCATTCACCTGAATTAATATTAATAAAATTTAATATTTTTAAAACATTGTTAAAAAAATCAGTATTTGCTAAAAATAGAATTTTTTCCTCAAAAGTTAAATTTAACAAAAAGAAATTGATCATACTGGTGTGTAATATTTTTTGTGAAATTTCCATTATAATTGTTCCGTGTTAAGTTAAAAAGTACAGTTCACACATATTAAAATTTAATATGTGTGAACATGATGTCGTGATTAAGGTTGTTACTTCAGTTTTATGTCGTGATTAAGGTTGTTACTTCAGTTTGATGTCGTGATTAAGGTTGTTACTTCAGTTTGATGTCGTGATTAAGGTTGTTACTTCAGTTTGATTTTACAGTAAATTAAGACAAGGGAGATGTTTGAATAATTAACTTAATTCCAAGTGCTTTAAAAGCTGCTTCCAACTTAGGTAATTTTAATGTGTGTTTTGGGTCAAGTAAACGGCGAATTTCTTTTTCATCACAGTGAATACGTTTGGCTAGTTCTACTTTAGTGATAGTAGTACGATCCATTGCTTGAGCTAATAAGACTTTAGTCACTGTTTGAATAGGTACGTCAATAAGATATTGCTTTTTTGGCATTTAGAAGGGATAGGTAAGCATTTTTTTTTAATTTTAAACGTCCACAAATAGCTTCATCTAAACAATCTTGTGCTTCAACTAAACCCTCTTCAATAGAATTAGCCTGTGTAATCGCTTCATGAACATCAGGAAATGTGATAACGAAACCACCATCCTCAACATCTGGAGTAAAAGTAGCAGGATATGCTAGTTCATTCATAAGATTTGTCATAATCCATTGTTAATCAAATAATAAAATTAGGTAGAGATACAGAATGATAGAGTATTTTATAAAAATTAATAATATTAATTTAGTACTAAAAAATAAAAAAATATAATGTTATTGTATATATTTCTATACAATAACATTAAAAATTACAACTAACGAGGGAATAAAAAATTAAAATTTAATGCAAGTTATTATTATTAAATTAAAATTTATTACTATTATCTATCCTGTAATTTCATACCCATCTCTATAAAAAAATGATGTTATAAAATCAAAATTTCCCATCCCAGTATATGCAAATTCTTCATAGTTTGTTTTTGAATTTGCATAATTGTATACTTTAAATTTTTTTTGATGATTTTCTACAACCATTAAGTTATTTAATGGAAAAGAATTAATAACAAATCTATTATTAGTAGCAATAAATAATTGTGTATTTGGGAATAATGTGGATTTTTTAAGAAGCCATTCACACAAAGACTTAGATACTATTGAATCAAAATTATTACAAAAATCATCACTTACGGCTATGCTATAATTATTATTTAGCCCTTGTTTAAATGCATAAGAAAATAATATAATGTATTGTATCAATTGTAATTCTCCGTATGAAAATTTACATTTATACATATTATCTTCAAAGATTAATAAAATATCATTATAATTATAAATTTTAAAATCAATAATTTTTTTATAATTATATGTTGGGTTATGCAATATACAATTTAATGCCTCTAATATTAAAATGACTGAAATATCATTTTCTTGAATATCTAAGTTTTTAAAAAAGTTCCACATATCAACATTAGATAAATTATAAACATTTGTAATTTCGTTTTCTACTGATGATAAAATAGAAGATTTCCCAGATCCATTTAATCCACAAATTAAATTTATTCCAATATTTGCTGTAAATTCAATCTTTTTATTATCAAAAAAAGATTTAAATGTAGTTATTGTTGCCATAAATATCCTTTAAATTATCATAGAAGTTAAAAAATATAAATTATGTGTTTATTGTCAATTTAATTATTTTTTTTAATTCATTAAAACTTTCCAATGGATTATCAAAAAATGCAGTTCCAGAAATTTTAACTATTTCAGGTTTACCTGTAACATAAGAAAAAATAATTTCACTATTTTCTTTAAATATTAATGTTAAAATTTGTTTACAGTTTTTATTATTTAAAATAGTAATTCCAAATAGTCCAGTTTCAGAATCTATTAAAATATTAAAATCTTTTTTAATTTTCATATTAAGTATGAATGACATTAATAATATTAGTGAATCTTTTTTAATATCAGAAAATTTATTAAAAGTATTTTCAGAATTATCTGACATGTATATGTCATATGCTAATAAAATTTTATTTAATTTGCTCTTTGACATAAAGTGTTTATATGCTAGATCAATGATATATTGTTTGTCTAATTCTTGTACCATATACTAAATTTCCCTATAAAAAATATTATATTTAATTTATTAAATGTTCTCATTTGGTTGCAAATCCCAAATAGTTTGAACAGGTCTATCAAATATTACAGAATAATTATTTAAAAAATCTTTTGATTTTTCTATTTCTTTAAATATTCCTTCAGATTTAATAAGAGTATCATATAATTTCGCCAATTTATCATCAGGTGAATTTTCAAATCCTTTTCTTACAAGCCTTGTCTTTTTAGAATCAGTAATTTTTAAAGGTATTGTTACTACTTTTATCATATATTTCAATTAAAGTTTTTTCTTCAAGTTTATTTATAGCATCTCTAAGACTTTCAGCTTTACTATATATTAATTCTTCTGAAGTAGCCCATACCGACATATCATGTATTAAATTTAAATCTCCTCCACGTCTCGAATATGAATTTTCGCCATCAATATAAATTTTACCACATTTACATTTGACAACGTGATGAAGATGAATACTTTCTATAATAGTTCCACAAGATAAACATTTACAAATATTTTTAAGTAAAATTTTTTTACTAAAAGACATTTTTGTTACCTCAAAATAAATAAAAATATCACTATAGTACTATAAATTAAAAAATTGTACTATAGTGGTACATAATAATAAAAGAAAAAACAAAATCACTAACTGCTAAAATTATGAAATTGTTCTAAAATAGAAAGAATTTTTGGAATTTCTTTACGATCATCGTCAACATCACTACTTTCTAAAAATTTTAGTTGATTATACAGCCATTCTTGTGCGTAAATTCCATTGACTATACTCAATGTAGTAGCTTTTTCAACATTACATTTTTTTAATTCTTCTACTGTATCAGGTATATATAATATACCTGTAATTAGCATTACTGCATAAAATCCTGATTTTTCAGAAGAAAAAGCAAAGAATGGTGAATAATTATTTATTCCTCCTGATAAAATAACTAGACCGTCTAGTATTTTTTCTTCTTCATTTACAGAATTATTCATATTATTATATCCGATAGGATAAGATACATACGTATCTACATAATCATTTTCAACAATTTTTTTAAATTCAATTGCATCAAATTGATCTTCTTGCAATAAATTAATAATATGATTTATCTTGTAAATCATATGTTTAGCTTCTTCAAATTTGCCATTTGAACAAATAGCTGTTATTGTCGTTAATTTTCCTAATACATAGGATAAAGCATCCCATCTACTATTTTTTAATTTAGTATGATTAATTTTTCTAATAAACATGTCCAGTGTTTGAACATTAGACTCTATTGCTAAAATACATCTTATTCCATTACATGCATTGGATATTTTTTCATAAATGTTTGTCCACGAAGAAGCATTTAAATTTTCAAGTACTTCATTTGTAAGAATACGTGAAATTCTTTGAAGTGACTTTTTAACTGTATGATGTATCGTGCTGCTCATAATTCTATACTCCTGATAAAAAAATAAAAAAAAAGAATACTACTACAATACTGTTTTTAAATTAAAGTATTGCAATAATATTTAATGTCCAACATTAAAAAAAAGAAACAAAATTATTAGATAATTCCTAAAGTTTCTAAAACATCAAATATTATTTCTTCATTAGTTAATACTAACGATTTATATAAATCTTCATCTAATGAAATTTTTAATAATTTATTGGGGATTTTTATAAAATCTCCTATTTGAGTTTTTTTAAAAGTATAATAATATTGCAGTAAATATCATAATATTCAGACAATAAATTATTACAATCTTATTCAATAAAACACTTAAGAAAACATTAACATGTCTTTAAGCCATTTCTTATGCTGATTAAACAAATTCTTTCAAAAAAAAATAAAATTATTATGAAAGAATGTGAATAAAATAATTATTCAACTATATGATTTGAAAGAATTCCATTGTATTTTATTTGGTATTTTTCACCTTTAGCAAATTTTGCTACTATTCTTGCATCAGAAAAATTTGACGGATCATAACTACACTCTGTATATTCTACAAATTTTTCTCCGTCAAATACTTCAGTTTTATCGTCTTGTGGTGTACATAAAATTATTGCATCACGTTGTAACTGAGAATATATTGCATCACGTTGTAACTGAGAATATATTGCATCACGTTGTAACTGAGAATATATTAGATCACGTTGTGATGGTGAATAGTAAAAGTAAATGTATTCCATATATAGATGTTCTCTTTCCTGTAAAGTTTTATCAAAAAAAATACTATGCAATGTTGAAAATAAATGTAGTTGTAAGTTTAATAGACATTTTATCTATTAAATAATATTTGTAATGATTTTTAATATTGCAATTTTTTGGAAAATATTGCAATACTCCAGTCTTTTTAATTACTCCAATTCTCCCACCATTTAGAATGTGAGCAATATCAGAATTGGACAATGAAATTGATTTCTTTATACCCATAATATTAAATCATCTTTATTAAAAATCCAGACTTTGAAGTTTAGGTTGTAATTTTCGTAAAACACTAATTTGTGAATTAGTTAAATGTGGTTGAATCGTGCAAAATCTCATAAGTGTCTCATTTTTCCTAACCATACTAAATTGATTATCAAATTTAGAATATTTTAACCAATTATGATCACAGAACTTCATAAGAAAATG
>JACCEE010842459.1_pt1 | contig 14699 bp, 14 predicted proteins | sample 7449931 | NCBI WGS metagenome assembly JACCEE01 (sample SAMN15323457, study PRJNA562643) | freshwater metagenome | isolation source: river surface water | place: USA:Blue River Watershed | collected 2017-08-19 | reverse complement strand
TGCCGATGACCTAATTCGCCAGGTTTGACTGGATCATAACTATCAAAAACATGGTACAACAGTCCAGAGCCGGAAGTGGCGGTTAAAAATTCGGTTTGAAAACCAATCAAACCGCGCGATGGCATCCGATATTCCAAACGAATGCGCCCTTTGCCATCTGGAATCATATTGGTCAAGTCGCCTTTGCGCTCGCCTAATTTTTCCATTACCGTACCTTGATGTTCTTCTTCAACTTCAACGGTCACTAATTCATATGGCTCGCATTTTACGCCATTGATTTCTTTAATAATTACTTCAGGACGCGACACGCCCATTTCAAAACCTTCACGGCGCATACTTTCAATTAACACCGACAAATGCAATTCACCGCGACCAGACACTTTAAATTTATCCGGGTCTGCGGTATCTTCAACCCGCAATGCCACATTGTGTTGTAATTCTTTTTCTAACCGTTCACGAATTTGACGGGAAGTCACATATTTTCCCTCTTGCCCGCAAAAGGGAGAATTATTCACCTGAAAAGTCATCGTCACAGTCGGCTCATCAATCGACAACGGCGGTAAAGCTTCCACATTATCAGGATGACATAACGTTTCAGAAATTTGCAGTTTTTCAATGCCGGTGAAGGCAATGATTTCTCCGGCGGAGGCTTCTGGAACTTCTACGCGTTCTAAGCCATCGAATTCAAAAATTTGCAGCATTCGACCACTACGAGTTTTGCCTTCAGCATCAATCAGGGTTAACGGCATGTTGCGTTTTACCGTGCCGCGCTGAATCCGTCCGACACCAATTAAACCGACATACGAGTTGTAATCTAAACTTGAAACTTGTAATTGAAAAGAACCTTCTGCATCCACTTTCGGCGGATGAACCATATCAACAATGGTTTGAAACAGCGGTGTCATATCGCCTTCGCGCACGTCGCTAGTAAGTCCTGCGTAGCCGTTTAATGCGGATGCGTACACAATCGGGAAGTCGAGTTGTTCGTCAGTTGCGCCGAGGCGGTCAAATAAATCAAACGTTTGGTCTACAACCCATTCAGGACGTGCGCTGGGGCGGTCAACTTTGTTGATAACCACAATCGGTTTTAAGCCTAACGCAAACGCTTTTTGTGTTACGAAGCGCGTTTGTGGCATCGGACCATCCACTGCGTCCACCAACAATAAGACAGAATCCACCATTGACAACACCCGTTCCACTTCGCCACCGAAATCGGCGTGTCCGGGCGTGTCAACGATGTTGATGTGGTAGCCGTTCCAGTCAATCGCGGCGTTTTTTGCCAGAATGGTGATGCCGCGTTCTTTTTCTTGGTCATTGGAGTCCATCATGCGCACGCCGAGTTTTTCGTGTGCTTCAAAAGTGCCGGATTGTTCCAAAAGTTTGTCAACGAGGGTGGTTTTGCCATGGTCAACGTGGGCGATAATGGCGATGTTTCTTAGTTTTTCAATCACTTTAAGTTTAAGATGTGGTTAATAAAAGGGGAGTTGGAATCAATAAATTTTTTGTTTCCAGTTGTAACGGCTCGATATAGTGTGTGAGCAACGTTGATATAAATTGAGATTCAGTAATTTTTTCAGGTTCGCTGCTAAAGCAAATTCGCAATGCTAAATCAACAGGCTGAGAATTATTTTTTGCTTCAATATATTTTTTGCAAATAATCTCAAAAGATAGCTTTTTTATTAAAAGAAAAATAATTTGTTCAAAACATACAAAACGATTTTGAATTTCGATTAATTTATGTTGTAAGGTGGGCGTATTGGCTAATGCTTTTAAAAAACGTTTATCTCCTGTAAAAAGTAATTGTTCTTTTTCATTTAAAAGAGCTTGTAATAATTGCATTTCTCCACTATCTAATCCACTAACAGAATCCATTGCCTCAATAAATTCAATGTCTATCACTTCTTGATTAACTTCAGAGATACCAGATTTAACAAACTCTTTAATTCTATTTACAGCTAAACTACCAAGTTTGATACGCTTTTTTTCCTGTTTTGGACAAAGTTTGAATTTTAACGTATTAAGAACTTTTATTTTTCCATACTCTTCCTTGAGTAATTGAGTTGCTTCTGGTAGTAAATCTAACTGCGCTAATTTGTGAACAATATCATTATCAAGAAGTAAAGCCACATTAGCCCTCGATTTTCATTAACTTATATAAATAATCGAGTTGGTCTTCATAAATTTCGTCTTCATTAAGATGTTCAAACAGTTGTGTCTTAAGCAGTTCAGTCCAATTTTCATTGGGATAAAGATTATTTAAAGCAGCATTAGCGGTTGCCCAAGCAGACTTGTTTTGTTTGGAGTCAAAGTTCGCCCAATTTAAAACGATATGTCCAGCATCAATGTGATATTCAGTTGCTTTTGAGTTAGCAACTTTTGCGAGTTCTTGCGCTTTTAACCATTGTCCATCGGAATGAAAATGGGTATTTTCTTCTCCTGTTAGCAATGCAATGGCAAATTGATTAGCTTGGTTTTCTTGTTCATCAATATCAATATCGCCATTAATTTCTTCGTCAATAATCAATTGCCCAACAGACAAATGTTGATGAAAAATATGCCCCATTTCATGCGCCAATAAAAATAAAAATTTACTTTCGTGAGTGCATTTTTTTGTAATTGCAATGACAGGATTTCCGTTAATATCAACTACAACTGCATCCATTTTTTTAGTGGCTGGCAATTCTGGCAAATATAAAACAGGTACACCTTGTTGCCAACAATAACGTACTAATGCTTTAAAATTGATACACGCATTTCCAGCATCTAATAATATTTTTCTCAATGTTAAGGCATCAGGAAAGGCTTTAAATTCTGGTGTTGTCACTTGCGCGATAATTCTTGCCGCAGAAGAAACCAATGCTGTTGCTGTTTTTAATTGTGATTGTTCTTTATTTGAGGCGTGTTTGTAATTGCATACGCTTGTTTTAAATTTTAAAGGTTGCGTTTTATCCAAAACAGATTTTAAATCCAAATAAAAATAACGAGCCAAATTCATATACAATTGTTGTACCGCACTGGGCGAATCATTTAATTCTTCATCCCACCAATCAGGCACATAGTTTTTTAATTCTTTACTGAGTTTTGTATCAAGCTCTTTTAAACGATTGCTCAATTGTTTAATGGGGTCTGAATTATTCATAATTGTTGTTGTCATCTCGACCTCCTAGATTTAACTTTTGTTTTGATAAGATTCATTATGTGTAAATTAGGACTGCTCCCACGGCAAACCATAAAACCGCCAGCCTCCTAGCGTACCACGATGCTTGTGCGCGTCCAAAGCCCCCTCAAATCCTTCCAAAATATTAATCAAATGCTTAAAACCGACCGATTCCAGCAATGTTGCAGCTTCCAAGGAGCGTTGCCCACTCCGACACAATAATAAAATCGGCGTATTCACATCACTCACAACCTGTTTGACGTGTACAATAAAATTTGGATTAGTTTGCCAATCAGGGAACTCCTTCCAAGGCACATGCACCGCACCCAACGGACGACCGACAAACGTGTGTTCCATTTTCGTGCGCACATCAATCATCACTGCTTGAGGATGGTTTTGCATAAAAGCAAAACATTGTTTTGGAGTTAAGTTTTCTATCATTTTAAGACCTATTAGCGTTTTTGACCAATATATAAAGCTTCGTTGCGTTCCCCCTTGTTTAAATTTCCAACCAAGCCATGTTCTTGATAAACAAGGATTTTTAAAGGCACGAATAATGTTAACAATTCGTTGGCTGCAAGTAAAAAATCAGGATTATGTGGCGATGAGGCAATTATTTTTTCGCGGGTATACGTTTGATAAAAAACCAACCCACCGATTCTTAATGCTGCTATTATCCCACGACACAAGCTGCGGTCAAGAAATCGACTAATAACAATCACATCAAAACTATTTTCCGGCAAGATTGCTGCACATATATCGACTTGTTTTGTTTGTACCGTTACATTCTGCTGCTGTGCTTGCCGTTGTAATTTTTCTAGTGCAACAGCGGAAATATCCCATGCCTGCACCGACAAACCGTGTTCTGCCAATAACAATGCGTTTGCCCCCAAACCACAGGCCAAATCCAACGCGCTACCCTGTTTGGGTAACAAAAAAAGATTTTCTCTCAATACTGTTGCGGCACTTAATTCAGCAGCAGATTGCTGGCGATAAATCGCATCCCATTTTTCCGCAACACTCATGCCATTCCGCCCCGTTCACGCAGCCAATTTTGTAAAAAGGTTAAAAACACACTGACTTTTGCGGACAAATATTTACGATGTGGATACACAGCATTAATTTCCAATGCCGGATTTGTATAATCATCTAAAACAATTTCTAACTTGCCTTTTGCAATGTCTTTACCAACAATGTATTTCGGTAACATAATGATTCCTAAGCCATTTACTGCGGCGGTTTTAATAGGGTCGGCAACATTTGCCTGCATTCGACCACTGACTTTAACCATTGTTTCTTCACCGCTGGCACTTTTAAAATGCCATTCATCACGCGGCGACACCGCCCAATTTACTAAACAACTGTGCTGTTTTAACTCTTTGGGTGTTTGCGGTTTGCCATACCGGGCAAAATAACTTGGCGCGCCGCATACCACCGACGGCGAACTGGCCAGCGGACGGGCGATTAAACTGCTATCTTCAATTGCCCCTAAATAAATCCCTAAATCCAAGCCGTCATCAATTAAATCGTTTTGACTGCTTTTTAACACTAAATCTACCGTTAAATCGGGATGAATTTTTAAAAATTCGGCCAATGCTGGTGCGATATGGGTAATACCAATCACCGGCGGCGCACTAATTTTTAATACCCCACGCGGTTCTGAATGTAAATGAATAATCGCCGCTTCCATGTCCTCAACATCTTGTAACACTTGCTGACAGCGCACTAAATAGCTAACACCGACATCCGTTAGGCTCAACTTGCGGGTGGTGCGATTAAATAATCGAATCCCTAAATCCTGCTCAAGCTGCATGATATGTTTGGTCGCCATCGCTCTGGAAATGCCTAAGTCTTTGGCAGCATTAGCAAAACTTTCCGTTTTTGCCACCCGCACAAATACGCTCATACTGGTTAATTTATCCATCAACAGCCTCTTTTTTCTTTAGCGGTGACAACAGGGTAACAGACTGATAAAAAAACATTGACATTTATATTGTTTCTTAAAATGAAACAATCTATTTAATAAATAACCTATTGTAAACTATTTTTAAAACGGTATAGTAGGTTCCGACTTAAAAGCAAAATGATTTTTATCAAATTAGCTGAAAATTTTTTCAAACTACCTATTAGGATTAAATATCATGAGCAACTTTACAAAAGATATATTCATCGGCACGATGTTTATTATAGGCCTGTGGAGCTTTATTTCAGGTCAATTTATTATTTCAACTGTTTTGTTTGGCTCCGCCGCAATTTATAGCAATATTGTTATGCGGTCACATATTGATAAGCACCAATAACGTTTTCCCTAGTGTGTTGTACAACAAGCAAGCTCTCCTCATTGTTGCTTGATTCTCGCCTTCCTCTACCATTGGGTATTGGAAGGTTTTTTTTGTCCTCTTAGCCTGTTGTAACAAGTGTCAGATATTTTGCTAAAGCCAATTGCTTTGAAATATCCTGCACATTCTTAAGTGTTTATTACAGACAAAAACGATAACTGTCGCTAAACTGTTGCGCAAAACGACTGGTTTAGGTTATTTAAAAAATGGATGTCAATACAATAGTGACCCTAAAGCTGATAGGGTTTGATGAATTAGAACAAGCTAACTTAAAAGCCGTATTAACGCTGGCTGAAAGAGCTTTACACCAACCATGGCAAGTTGTTGAGAGCAGCAGTGCAGATTTTTATTTATTATCTGTTGGTAGTGTTGCGCAAATTTCTCAACAGCCTGAACTTCAGGCACTGCCTAAAACCCAGTGCATCTTATGCGTTACGCAAGCGGATACTGTTAGTGGGCATACCTTGCTAATGGATAAAAATAAAATTCCGGGCTTGCGGGCGTTAGTAGACGTGCTGAATCGGGTCAGCACTGCAACGAAAACGCAGGCGACTATAGAACATGATTTTAGTGTTACTGTTGCTGAACCTAAAACCGACACTTCTTTTTTTGAACCGTATCAAGGATTGTTAGCATATTTACTTAATCCTAGTCCGCAATACTTAGTGATTACTTTAAATACACAAATTGATTGCTTAGCTTTGTATGTAGATACCCATGCACAAGTGTATTACAGCCATAACACCTTAGCCCAATTAGACAGTTATTTGACCGCAGGGAATAACTTATGTATTAAATCGTATGCGGCTGATGAATTTAGTGAATGTATCGAAGCGGAAAGCTTAAAACCGCAGCCATTAAAAAATTTAATTTGGTACGCCGCGCTGAGTTTATCTGCCGGGCGGGTTCTAAAAAATCATGCCGATAACGTGTGTGTGCGCTTAAAAAGTTGGCCGGATTTGCGTTTACCCAATTGTATGCAGTATGCAAAATTAGCCACGTTTATGAAAAATCACCACGAAACCTTGGCAGTCATTGCTGCACAAACCGATACCGCATTAGCCGATGTGCATAATTTTTATAATGCCTGTTATTTAATCGATATTACTGCTTAACATATTGATTTTAAAATTATTTTTAATATCCACGAAGTCAGCAGTCTGTTCTTCGTGGACAACTGTTAAACCGCTTTAATGTTTAAAATGGCGCATACCGGTGAACACCATAGCAAGATTATGTTCATCAGCAGCGGCAATCACTTCCTGATCACGCACTGACCCGCCCGGCTGAATCACAGCGGTAATCCCTACTTCCGCCGCAGAATCTATGCCGTCTCTAAAAGGAAAAAACGCATCCGATGCCATGACTGAACCTGCCACTTGTAAACCTTCATCCTGCGCTTTAATACCGGCAATTTTAGCAGAATAAACACGGCTCATTTGCCCGGCACCAATACCAATCGTTTGTCCATTTTTGCAATACACAATCGCATTGGATTTAACAAATTTCGCCACTTTCCACGCGAATAATAAATCCGCTAATTCTTCAGCGGTTGGTGCGCGTTTGCTGACTACGGTGATGTCATCTGCGCTAATGCGACCATTATCTTTATCTTGCACCAACAAACCACCCGCCACTTTTTTACAATCTAATGCCGCTGTCACGCTGGTTGACCAAACGCCGGTTGCCAAAACCCGCACATTTTGTTTTGCAGCCAATACGGTTTGTGCTTCGGCGCTGATACTCGGGGCGATAATCACTTCCACAAATTGCCGACTAATAATCGCTTGCGCAGTTGCTGCATCTAAAGGTTGATTAAAGGCAATAATACCGCCAAACGCAGAAGTAGGATCAGTCGCATAAGCTAAGTTATATGCGCTTAAACAATCAGTCGCTTGCGCAACGCCACAAGGATTGGCGTGTTTTACAATCACACAGGTTGGCTTGCCGTTAAACGCTTTGACACATTCTAAAGCCGCATCGGCATCAGCAATATTGTTATAAGATAATTCCTTGCCCTGCAACTGATTAGCCGCCGCAATACTGCCAGCAGGGGGATTTTTTTCAGTGTAAAACGCCGCTTGCTGATGCGGATTTTCCCCATAACGTAAAGCCTGTAACTGTTGATACTGTAAATTTAACGTCGCTGGAAAATTGCCTTGATGTAATTTACTTAAATAACCGGCGATCGCTGTATCGTAACTGGCAGTATGCTCAAAACTTTTTAACGCCAAACTAAAACGGGTGGTTTGGCTTAATTGTTGGGCTGAGTTATTTAACTCTGCAAGTGTTGCCGCGTAGTCATTGACATCGACAATCACCGCCACATCGGCATAGTTTTTTGCCGCCGCACGAATCATAGTCGGGCCACCGACATCAATATTTTCAATTGCGCTGGCCAAGTCACAATTAGGATTAGCAACCGTTTGCGCAAAAGGATATAAATTTACTACCACCATATCAATCGCTTTTATGCCGTTTTCGCTCATAATCGCATCATCAATGCCACGCCGCGCCAAAATACCGCCATGCACTTTGGGGTGTAGCGTTTTAACGCGCCCATCCATCATTTCAGGAAAGCCTGTATAATCAGATACTTCCGTAACGCTAATTCCCGCGCTGGTTAATAATTTTGCCGTGCCGCCGGTGGATAAAATTTCGATACCTAATTGTTGCAGACCTAAGCAAAACTCGACAATCCCGCTTTTATCAGAAACACTGACTAACGCGCGAGAAATTTTTTTGTTCATGCAAACCTCGTCATAAAATGAATGATTTAATTGTTTTTTTTATTAATTGTATGGTACATAACACCTTCCGTAGCGCATTACCCATTAAGTATATAATACGCGGGCAAAAACCGTAATATCCATAGTCGCACTAGAATAGGATTTAGACCCTAGTGATTTTAAAAAACTACGTTGATTATCCTTAAAACACGTAGGCATTTTCAGCGTTTAACGTTATTTTTAAGAAGGATGTTTAATCATGCTTATTCACACTCAAAAAAATATTCCGAGTTCTGAAATCACTGACCCGCTCGTTTTTAAACAACGGCGCACAATTATTAAAACGTTGTTAAGCTTGTCAATGACAGGAACCAGTCTATCAAGCTGGGCCGCCAACAATAAAAGCGAGTGGGCAAATTTACCCAAAAGTGAATTGTCTAATCCAACCTTAACCCCCACCAGTGCTGACTTGGTAAAAAATTACACGAACTATTATGAGTTTGCGCTGAATAAAGAGCATTCCACCGTTTTAGCACAAGCCCTGCGCACCGACCCTTGGTCTGTTGACATCAGTGGTGAAGTCGAAAACCCCGAAACCTATCATTTAGAAGATATTTTGCGCCAACACACTTTACAAGAACGGATTTATCGTTTTCGGTGTGTTGAAGGCTGGTCGATGGTTGTGCCGTGGATAGGTTTTTCATTAAGCAGTTTACTAAAGCGTGTTAAGCCGTTATCCACTGCCAAATTTGTAAAATTTACCACCGTTATGCAACCGGATACGATGCCTAACCAGCGTAGCCATGAAGTCTTAGAATGGCCTTACGTTGAAGGATTACGCATGGATGAAGCGATGCACCCATTAACCATTTTAGCGGCAGGCATGTATGGCGATGCGTTACCAAAACAAAACGGCGCGCCGTTACGATTGATTGTACCGTGGAAATACGGTTTTAAAAGCATTAAGGCGATTGTTAAAATCGAACTATTAAAAACCGCCCCTATTACAACTTGGAATAAATCCGCGCCTAAAGAATACGGTTTTTATGCCAATGTTAATCCAACTGTTGCACATCCACGCTGGAGTCAAAACACAGAACGGCAACTTGGCAGCGGTCTTTTTACCCCGCGGCGGCAAACCGAACTATTTAATGGCTATGCGGAACAAGTTGCCGCATTGTATCGTGATATGGACTTACGGCACTTTTTTTAAATGACACTGCACATTAACACACAGCGATTATTAACGCTTTTAGCGTGCTTAGTGCCGCTCGTACTGCTGATTATCGATACACTATTAAATAAATTAGGAGCCAATCCTATTCAAACATTACATATCCGTTTAGGCGATTGGGCGTTGCGATTTTTATGGATTACCCTTGCGATTACCCCCTTGCAGACCATAACGCAATGGCGCGGCATGGCGCATTATCGACAACTATTTGGCTTATATGCGTTTTTTTACGCCACCTTACATTTATTAGTCTATATCGTAGTAGATCAAACCCTGCAATGGCAATTCATTATAATCGATATTATTGAAAGCCCTTATATTTGGTTTGGCGTATTAGCGTATATTATTATTTTTGCCTTAGCGATTACCTCGCCCAATATTGCCAAAAGACAATTAGGTAAATATTGGAAACCCTTACACCGACTAATTTATATTGCCAGCGGTGCAGCGATTATTCATTATTTTTGGCAATTAAAAAACAATTTAGCCGAACCATTATTTTATTTATTAATACTAATTTTTTTATTACTCTTTCGGGGGTTAGTTTGGTTTAAAAACAGGCAATTAACAAAGCTAATGATTCCGCCCGCACGAAAATAAAATATATTTTTAAATCAATTGGTTATATACCTTTAAAAAATCGCGCAATCACACGGACACTTTCTAAAACTTGTGCATTATCCACCATTTTCGTCACTAAATTACTGTGCGCCTCGGTTAATTTATTAACTTCCTGCGCTAATTGCGCTTTTTGTTCTGCTAACGCCAGTTCAATAGCCTGTAATGATTGATCATTTTTTTTACAATAGCGCGTCAAACTGTTGCGCCATGAATCATCGCCTTTTTCTGTACTTAATTGCGCCAGTACAAACTGCATATCTTGTTGAATTTTTGCAATGTCGTTTAATAACGTATTAATGTCTTCGCGTGGATAACGAAATTCTTCCCGAATAGCATTTAATTTATGTTGTAAATAATCATAAAATCGAATTGCCGGGCGTAAAAAAGTAAATAATAACGTTACAATTGCCGCATAATAGCCGGTAATGCTGATTCCTGAACTGGCGATATAATATAAAACTAACGCGGAAATAATATGCAGAGCAATGGAAATTGTTAAAGATGTTTTAACAACTTTTTTAACATAATGTAAACTTTCTTCAATAACCAGAATATCTTTGCGTTTTGAGATAGCCGCCTCATCTAAAATTTCTCTGGCTTTAAAATACGCATTCCAAGGCACGGTGATAATAAATAATAGCCATATTACACTGCATAAACCAATTATCCAGTCAAGCGTGGCTAAGCCAAACGCATCCCCAAAAAAGCGATACAAGCCGTAAAAAATTAAGCTGATTAATCCAATCGACCACGCAAAAACCATAAAGTTTTTCATTATGTTACCCTCCGACCGTTAAAGCAAAAAGCTTAACTATAGCACTAACGTATTTTTGTCGTTTTACATTGTTTACAAGTGGATTCTACGGTATATTTCAAATCTTTATTTAAAACGCTGATTAGAGTTTTATGCCTGAATCTGTCGCCGACACAACGCCTTTAAAAACCCAAGAACGCTTGCTGATTGCCGCTTGTCAAATTTTTGCCGAAAAAGGTTATCAAGAAACCACCATTGCCGAAATTTGCAAAGCCGCACATACCAATATTGCCTCAGTCAATTATCATTTTCAGGACAAAGAAAATTTATATCTGCAAGCGTGGCGATATGCGTTTCAACAAGATTTACAACGTTATCCTTCTGATGGCGCAGTTGCCGAACACGCCTCTACCGAAGAACGTTTAGCCGGGCGCATTCGCTCATTAATTGCGCGAATTTCAGACCCTAATTCGTATTTTTTTGCCATTGTTTACAAAGAGATGGCGGTACAAACCGGTTTGTTAGATAAAATTATGGAACACGAAATTAACCCAGAACGTTTGGCAATGATGGCGTTGATTGGGCAATTATTGGGCGATAATGCCAGTCAACAACAAATTCAATTCTGTCACGCCAGTATTATCGGACAATGTTTTCAGTTATTGCAGGTAAAACATTTAAAAATCAATGATTCAACCCGCCGTTATGTAATGGATTTAAAAGATGCTGCCTTGTTTGCAGAGCATGTAGTGCATTTTTCTTTAGCAGCGATTAAAAATTTTTCTCAACAAAATCAAGCTATGCGAGAAAATTAATTTAAGACTGCGTTTTTGCCTTTTTTTGCCCCTATTGCGACTTACATCATGTTCAATTTAGATAAATCGACCGCTGTAAAGCAAACTTTACAGCTTAATGAACCGCAGAAAAAACGCGGTTATGGTTTTTTTCTGCTGCTTATTATCCTATTACTCGCTGGCGGGGTAGCAATTAAGCTATTGTTTTTTAAAGCAGAAGAAAAAACCGCGCGTTTTGAAACTGTTGCTGTTAAACGCGGTGATTTAACCGTTGCCGTCACCGCAACTGGAAAATTAGAGCCTGTGACACAAGTGGATATTGGGATTGAGGTTTCAGGCACGGTAGCGGAAATTTATGCTGATTTTAATGACCATGTTACCGCCGGGCAAGTATTGGCAAAGTTAGATACGCGGCTGTTTGATTCACGGGTTAAGCAATCGCAAGGAGTTTTAGACCAAGCATTGGCGAAATTGGTTGATGCGCAAGCTACGATTGCGGAAAAAAAACAGGCGTTAAGTTTTATGGAACATGCGCATCGCTTAAGCGGCGGTTCGGTACCGTCTAAACAAGAAATTGTCACCGCGCAGGCGAATTTAAAACGCGCTTATGCGCAAGAAAATTTGATTAAAGGGTCAATTGCACAGGCAGAAGGGCAATTAAAGTTGGATCAAACCAATTTAATTAAGGCTAGTATCCGCACGCCGATTAACGGGATTGTGTTAAATCGGAAAATTGAAACCGGACAAACGGTTGCCGCGTCTTTGCAAACGCCGGTGATGTTTACGGTAGCGGAAAATTTAACCGAAATGGAGTTGCATGTGGATGTGGATGAAGCGGATGTGGGGAAGATTAAAATGGGGCAAGCCGCCAGTTTTACCGTTGATGCCTATCCTGATAAAAGTTTTCCGGCATCAATCAGTCAAATTCGTTACGCGCCAGAAACTTTAACCGGGGTTGTCACATATGAAACAATTTTATCCGTGAATAATGCCGATTTATTTTTACGCCCCGGCATGACCGCGACCGCAGAAATGGTGGTAGAAAAATTAAGCAATGTGCTGTTAGTGCCAACCGCCGCGTTGCGTTTTACGCCGCCGGATAAAAAAGACAAAAAACCGGAGCCGAGTTTTTTAGAAAAATTATTACCCCGGGGTCCGCGTGATATGGCGGCGGCGAATAAACGGCGCGGTAAAGCTAAACCCGATAAACATCCGCCACAAGTGTGGGTATTGGAAAATAATAAACCGGTAGCGATTGAAGTTAAGGTGGGGTTAAGTGACGGTGAAATGAATGAAGTGCGTTCGGCAAAATTACATGAAGGGATGGAGGTCATTATTGATACGGCGAGTTTTACAAAATGACTTTATCTAGCGAAAAACCGTTAATTGAGTTGCGTGGTGTTACTAAAGTGTACGGACAGGGACAGGCGGAAATGATTGCGCTACATGGGGTGGATTTAAAAATTTATCGCGGTGAATTTGTGTCTGTGATGGGGCCAAGCGGGTCGGGAAAATCTAGCACCATGAATATTTTGGGCTGTTTGGATATGCCCAGTTCGGGCAGTTATTTTTTTCAGGATATTGAAGTGAATAAGTTGTCGCGTAATCAACGCGCATTGCTACGGCGACATTATTTAGGCTTTGTTTTTCAAGGCTTTAACTTATTATCGCGCACTTCGGCATTAGAAAATGTGGAGTTACCTTTAATTTATCGGGGGATGCCCAAACAAGAACGCCACCAACGGGCGCGTAAAGCGTTGGAGATTGTCGGTTTGCATGGTTGGGAGGGGCATACACCAGCGGAATTATCCGGCGGACAGCAGCAGCGGGTGGCGATTGCGCGGGCAATTGTGACTGAACCAACGGTGTTGCTGGCGGACGAGCCGACTGGAAATTTGGATTCGGCACGCAGTAAAGAAGTGATGGAAATGTTGTGTTCTTTTAATAACGATTTGGGGATTACGATTTTAATGGTCACACATGAACCGGATATGGCCGAATATGCGAAACGAATTGTGCATTTTGTCGATGGCTTGGTGGCATCCGACGCGCTAACAGTGCGGGGAAGAATGTGATGTTTTTATGGCTTTGGCTAAATTTGCGTCATTTGACCTGCTCTTATACCAACACTTGACAACCACAAGCCAATTTAATTGTTACCGGTGACACTTGTCTTGTTGTTCGCTCTTTACGCACATGTAAAACCAGCAGCGTGAGCGGGTCGAATACAATCACGTCTTTTACGCCTTGTGAGAGATAAAAAAGGGGGGGGGGCGATTTCTAAATCTTTGGCTTCATAACCTTTACTGACCACTTCGATCACCGCTTCAGGAATGAGCGTTAATGCACTATCTTGTTCTTCTTCGCTGGGTTCTTGACAAAAAATGGAAATATCCGGACGTTTTAAACCGTTGGGGAATTGAATATACACATCAATCGCATGAGCACAGTGGCAAACTGCGTCTAACATGTTATTTTTTATAATATTTTGTGCAATACGTTGGATATGTTTTTGGTGACGATAAACCGGTTGGGCTTCCCAGATAGGTAGACCGTTGACTATTTCCAAACGAATACCTAACTCGCTGGCTTGCAACAAAATTGGTGATAAACTCATAGTGTGTTCCTGTTGTTACGTTTGTAGGCGATGAGTGCAACGCATCTCATCTGTTTTACAACCGTCCTTCATAAATATCCGCAATAGGAAAGCAAAGCTCATAATCATGCCCATCTCTGTCGCCATCACGCACAGTAAAGTTTTTAAACTGGTTTGCATCCAGATATTTTTGCAACATTGGATTTTTACCTGTTTTAAGAATGGCTCAAAATCAACAATGGTTTGTATTTCATCATTAAATTCAAAAGCGATTTGGTAATTTTTTAAATAATGGGCGGCGATAATTTCTATAGTACAAGTAGCAACAGCGTTCATTTTTTCATTTTTTGCGCTAAGAATTTTCAGACGGATAACAATCCATATCCATAATTTGCTTAAAGCTGTATGGACAGGTTTTAGGAAACAAGGAACGCGCCAAGCCTGTTTCTTTTTCCGCAGAACGCGCCGCATAATA
>JACCEE010638433.1_pt1 | contig 14707 bp, 16 predicted proteins | sample 7449931 | NCBI WGS metagenome assembly JACCEE01 (sample SAMN15323457, study PRJNA562643) | freshwater metagenome | isolation source: river surface water | place: USA:Blue River Watershed | collected 2017-08-19 | reverse complement strand
TGGATACTGGGGATGATGAAATCGTCCACCGCTGTCTCGGCGGCCAGGGCAATGGCGGCCTTGACCGACTGCTGCACTGCTGCCACGTCGCCGCCTACCATCACGATGTACTTGCCGGGACAGATGGCCTTGGCAATGAGGATGGAGACATTGGCCGTCTTGGCCATGACATCGCTGGCCTCGATGCCCTTGGCGATGCTGTTGGTTTCGATCAATCCGATGGCATGCAACACGGCATTCTCCTTGGCTAACGACAAATGACGACGGCAGCGGGGGTAACTTCGCTGACGGTGCCCTCGATACTGGCATGGATGCGGGCCCCCAGGCTACCCTCGGGAATTTCCGCGAGCAATTGGCCAGCAGCAACCCGGTCACCAACGCTCACCACAGCCCGGGCCGGCGCCCCGATATGCTGTTGCAGTTTGATGGTAACCCGGGCCGGAACATGCGGCTCGGGCTGCAATGGCGCCGGCACGCTGTATTGCTGGATGGCCAGCTTGGGCAGGAGGCGGGAAATGGGCAACAGCCGGTACTCTGCCATAGGGTCGGCCGGACGCAGTTCGCCTTCATACTTGAGCCCCTGCTCCCGCATCTGGGCCTTGAGGGCCATGTTGATCCGCATGGGCGAGATATCCACCGGGCAGGCATAGGCCTCGCAGACGGCACATTCCGAACACGTGAGCGCAGACAACAGGGTCGACGGGTTGCCAACGTGGTTGTAGTTGAGGGAGCGCACGATGAGGTGCGGCGGTAGTTCGTGGCCGATAAGGTGGCGTGGGCACAACTCGGTGCACAACAAGCACTGCTCGCAGGTCGTCTTGGCGATACGCAGTACCGACTGCATGCTCTGGCGGTGACGGCGCACCACGATGTGGTCTTCGGGAAGTGCGATGATGGCTGATGTGGTCTTGGTGACCGGTTCGGCCAGGTCATGCAGCAGGTGGCCCATCATCGGCCCACCACCGACATAAGCGACATTCGGGATCGTCGGGCCACCCGCCAGGGCCACCAGTTCAGCCATCGGCGTGCCGATGGGCACCGTGACGGTAAGCGGTGTCTTGACGGCACCGGTGACGGTCACCGGGCGCAGGATGACCGGAGCCCCCTCGTCCACGGCACGCGCCACGTTGATGAGGGTCATCACGTTGTTGACGGCAACCCCCACGTCCCCAGGGCGCCTGGCCGGTGGCACACGGCGACCGGTAGCCATCCAGATGGTGATGACCTCGTCACCAGCGGGGTACACATCCTTCAAGTAGTGCAGACGCACATTGGCCGGCAGGAGCGGCTCCAGTGCTGCGATGGCAGGCTTGTACTTGGCCTTGAGGGCGATGATGCCCTCTTGTGCGCCAGTAGCCTCCATGCCGTAGCGCAGGCCGCGCATCAGCTCCTCGGCACGCTGGGCCATGAGTTGCTGGTCAACTCGCAGCAGGGGTTCGCACTCAGCGCCATTGACGATGAAGATTTCCGCCTTGGCCTCGAGTTTCACGTGGGTCGGGAACCCCGCCCCACCGCCACCGACCACCCCGGCCGCCCTGACCTTGGCACTGATTTCGTTCATCATTGTCATCCCTATCGACCCGTTTCCCCGTTGCGGACGCTTAGATCAGGCGCTGGGCCACCAGATAGCGGCTACCCGCCTTGTCCAGCCTGCCCTCAGCCACACATTTCTCGAGTATTTCACGGGCTGCCGCCGGCCCCAGATGGAAGCGGCGAGCTACCTCCTGGCACGTACGGCCACGCGTCACGGCGGCCACATAGGCGAACAGCGTTTCCGCCGGCGGCACGTCCACCGTAGGCAGAGCCAGCGGCTGGGGCACTTCGAGAATCGCATTCAGCGCCGCCTCCAAGCCGGACAACTGGGGTGCCTCCGGTGGTGATGGCTGCACCTTTGCAGGGGCAGGCCCAACGACAATCATCGGCGTGGAGTCCGCTTCAACAGCGGGCTGTGACGGCAGCTCCGGGGCCGTGACGGCGACTGGTTGCGGCGGGGCCACGATCACCGCAGGCGGAAGCGACTTGGCTGCCGTTGCCACTTTCCTGGCGATGTGCGGTGAAGAGCACCGCTGTAGTGGCACCTCCGGCTCCGGGCGCAGTTGGTCGAGCACCAGCCCTTCGGTGTCGAGATCCGGCCGGCCGAGGACCAGAGTGCTGATCACCCGGCCCAGGCGAGCCGCAGCGGCCTTGCCGGCATCGACTGCCGCCTTGCAGGAGGCCAAATCGCCCTCGACCACCACGGTCACCCAGCCGGGGGAGATGATGTGCTGCTTGAGCAGACGCACCCGGGCCGCCTTGACCATGGCGTCCGCTGCCGCGATGGCAGCAACCAAGCCCACAACTTCGACAAACCCGATGGCGTCGATACGCATGCTGTCACCCGCAGCGGATCGGGCACGCCGCCACTTCCAGCACGGCAGCGGTGAAGGCATCGCAGGCCGCCTTGCAGGCTGCCTGGCTGCCGGTCATGAAAGCACCGGAGTAGTTGGTTTCCGACGGTGGCGGCACGTAGGTCACCAGATCCACCTGGGCAGCCTTGAGGGCGGCATCGATGCCGTAGGTAGCCTCCAGGGGCGGGGCGATGAGGTAGGCCATGGGCGTGCCCGCCTTGATCCCGGCCACGCCGGACAAATAACTGCCGGTGCGTGAAATGAGGTGCGAGAGGAAGGCGATGGAGCCATCCTCGTTGGCGCAGCGGAAGGCCGGCCCGTCCTCGATGGTGGCGATGGCCGCTTCCAGGCCGGCTCGCACCTCGCCGGGAGTCGGCCCGCCGAACATGACGAGCACCTCGCCTGCAGTGGGCGACGAGCTATGGGCTGAACCGGCATACAGCGAACGACCGAAGACCACCTCCACCTGGGCCTGCTTGGTGGCCTCGTCGGCAGCGATATAGGTGACGTCGTCCGAATCGGCGGTGAGCAGACCGAGGCTGTTGAAGTGGTCCGGCAGCTTGAGCTGCCTCTTGAAATCAGCGTTGAGCGATGCGATGAGGCGTACCGCCCGTACGCTCGGCTTGATGATGTCCATGACGGCCATGACGCTTCCTTTCGCTTATCGGTTGAGGGCGATGCCGCTGACCTTCTTGTCCAGCATTTTCTTGGTCATGTCGACGATGACGGCAGCCGCCTCCACTGGCGGCGTGCCGGCCCGGTGTATGTTGGAAATGCAGTTACGGTCAGATTCCACGGTCCTGGCCAGGGTTGGGCTATAGACCATGTAGCAGGAGAGGCTCTCCGACTGCCCGAGGCCAGGGCGCTCGCCGATGAGCAGGATCACCACCTTGGCTCCCAGCAATTCGCCGATCTGGTCCTCCACCTTGACCCGGCCATGGCGGACGAAGAAGGGCGTACCGACATCGAGCCCGGCGCTCTCCAGGCCCTTCAGGAGGGGCGGCAGGATCTCGTCAAAATTGGCGGTGATGGCATCGGTGGACAAACCGTCGGAGATCACCACCTGCACCTGCGGGTTTTTCTTGCACTTGGCCTGGATGGTTTCGATGGCCTCCTTGCTCAGGCGGCGACCAAGGTCGGGCCGCGTCAGGTACTGGTCCTTGTCGATGATTTCGGAATGCACTTCGAGCAGGCCCGTCTTGGCCACCCAGTCGGAGGGGATCTCCTTCAGCACGGTATCCTTGGAACGCGAGTGATCGGCGAGGAAGCGGAGCAGCGTCACCGTGCGCGGCCTGGGGCCGGCCCGCCCGACGGCGATGCGCGCCGCTGTGCTGCGCCGCAGGTCCTCCAGCACTTCCTTGCGATGGGGATTGCGTACCCCGATCCAGGTCTTGAACTCGTCGCCTCCCAGATCCGGCAGGCTTTCGCCACTGACTGCCGGCGCCTTGGCAGCTGGAGAAGAAGCGCGCCCCGTGGCAACGTCTGGGGCACTCCCTTCCTCGGCCAATTTGCCCATCACGGCGCGGACGATGTCGTCAATTTGTCTTTGGTCCATGGTCGTCCCCTCAGAAGAACATCGACGCATCGCCAGCCTTGGCGGTGAGTCGTCCGTTTTCCATGATCCCCATGTGTTCGAGCCAACGCTCGAATTCCGGCGCGGGTCTCAGATTGAGCAACTGGCGAATGGTCGCCGTGTCATGAAAGGCCGTGGTCTGGTAATTGAGCATGATGTCATCGCCCATGGGCAAACCCATGACATAGTTGCAGCCCGCCGTGGCGAGCAGGATCATCAGGTTCTCGTTGGAATTCTGGTTGGCCTCGGCATGGTTGGTATAGCAGCAGTCGCAGCCCATCGAGATACCGGAGAGCTTGCCCATGAAGTGATCCTCCAAACCGGCGCGGATGATCTGGCGATCGTTGTACAGGTATTCCGGGCCGATGAAACCGACCACCGTATTGACCAGCAAGGGGTTGTAGCGGCGGGCCAGCCCATAGTTGCGCGCTTCCATGGTCAATTGGTCGGCCCCGTAGTGGGCATTGGCCGATAGCGCCGACCCCTGCCCGGTCTCGAAATACATGACGCTCGAACCGGCCGAGCGGTTGTAGGTGGTGGCCACCTGGTGCGCCTCATCAAGCATCTCCACGGTGACGCCAAATTCCGCCAGGCCCTTTTCGCTACCGCAAATGCTCTGAAAAATCAGGCCGGCCGGTGCCCCCTTGCGGATCGCCTCCATCTGGGTGGTGACATGCGCGAGCACGCAACCTTGCGTCGGGATGTGGAACTTGTCCACGATCTCGTAAATCTGGTGCAGCAGGCGGGTCACATTCTCGACATTGTCGGTAACCGGGTTGATGCCGATCACCGCGTCACCGGCACCGAAAGACAAGCCTTCGTAAATTTGCGCGACGACGCTTTTCACGTCATCCCGGGTGTCGTTGGGCTGCAAGCGGCAACTGAATGTACCGGGCAGACCGACCGTGGTATTGCCCTTCTTGATCACCGGCATGCGCTTGGCGCCGTAGATGAGGTCGGCGTTGGAGCAGATCTTGGCGACGCCGGCCACGACCTCGGAAGTCAGCCCCTTGCGCAGAAACTCGATGTCCTCGAGACGCGTACCGTCGCAGAAAAGATATTCCCGGAGCTCACTGATGGTCCAATTCTTGAGCTTGTCGTAGGCACCTTCATTGATGCCATCCTGGATCACCCGGGTAACCACATCTTCCTCGTAGGGGATGACCGGATTGTTGCGCAAATCGGCGACGGTCAACTCGCTCAGCACGTGCTTGGCAGCGACGCGCTCCTGGGCCGTTTCCGCTGCGATCCCAGCGAGCACATCGCCGGAGCGGAGCTCATTGGCCTTGGCCAGGACATCCTTGACGTCCCTGAACTGATAAGTCTGACCGAACAGGCGTGTGGATAGCTTCATGTTCCTCTTCCTCAAGAAGGAAATGCCAGTGACTTGACGGTGAGCGGCACGATTTCGCCCCCGAAATAACTGTTGCCGATATCGACGTAGTCGCCCTCCCGCGTCTCTACCTCATCGATGACGGCCAACGGGCGCCCGGCGAGGCTGGGCTGTAATTCCATGCCCAGAGCCTTGCCGAAATCCTGGCGGGCGATGACCAGAAGAGGCAACAGCGGGTTGCCATGGCGCCCGCTGAAGAGACGCAGGGCATCGGCACAGGTGAGCACGGTGCGGTAGGCCACGGGCAACCCCGGTGGAACGGCCAGGGCACACAGTTCCCGTGCGGGGTCGAGGTCCTGGCGGCGGGCAGCGAGATCCCAGGCGTCGGCCAGTTGCCTGGCATCACTGCCATCGGCCTCGCCCAAGGCCGGCATCACAACCGGCACGTTGCGTAGCGGCAGCTGACCATAGTTGAGCCAGATGGTGCTCCCCGACAAGGAGAGCGTGTAAGCGCCGGCACCGATAACCGTCGCCCGCAGGGTCTGTTTGGGCTCCTGCAGCGGCATGGCGGAAAAGCCGGGATGAGCCCGCAGCGCCGCTGCCAGCAGGGGGCCAATATCGCCGTAGGCGAAAGGCCGGGCAGCCGGACGGTACAGGCATTCTCCGACGCCGCCTGAAATGAAGAGAGCATCGAGATGTTGGCCGCGGCGGAGGCAGTCGGTCATCAGCAACTGGTTGGCCAGCGTCGAGGGAGAACCATCCATGACCTCGACCACCAACGCCGCCATGCGTGCAGCGAGGGTTTCCAGTTCCTTGACGGAAAGCTTGTCGCGCCCCCCCAGACCCAACTCGGCCAATATCCAGGCGGCGGGTTCGTGGATGAAGCAAACCCGGCCGTCACCGTCGGTCTCTACCAGATGGCCACCAACGTTGAGGCAGGCGGTGTCCACCACCCGGCCGCAGTCGAACACCACATAGTTGGAAGTGCCGCCGCCGATATCGATATTCATCACCCGGGCCGAATGCTTGGTGGAGTACTCACTCGCCCCCGAGCCCCGGCCGGCAATCACCGATTCGAGGTGCGGCCCCGCCGTCGCCACGACAAAATCGCCGAGGGATTCCGCCAGTTGCATGATGGTATCCCGGGCGTTGCGGGCTTTGGAGGTTTCACCGGTAATGATGATGGCCCCGCTTTCCACCGTCTGGCGGTCGAGTCCGGCGGCACGGTACTCGCCGTCGATAAAGCTGGCCAAGGCCACCTGGTCGATATGCCCGGAATGATCGACGGGGGTGAATAACACCGGGCTCTCGTAGGTAATGTCGCGTCGGGAGAATTCGTAGCGGGGAACCTGGGACGCAGCGGCCCGATTGACCAGTTCCAGGCAGGAAAAGATCACCTGCGTCGTCGTCGTGCCGATGTCAATGCCCACGCTGCGGATCTCCCGGACGCTCATCCCGCTCTATCCCTCATTGGCCGCCGCCCACGGTCGCCTTGGGGGCGATGAGCATGGCCACGGCGACCGCCGTCACACCACCCACCAGCTTCCCGACGATAACCGCGAAGATCATGCCAGGCATGTTGGCGGCGGTGAAGCCGAGATGATCGCCGAAGGTAAACGCAGCGCTGACGGCGAAGGCAACATTAAGCACCTTGCCGCGATCATCCATCTTGTTGAGCATGCCGAACATCGGGATGTTGTTGGCCAGGGTGGCCACCATGCCGGCGGCGGCGTTGTTGTTCATCTTGAGCAAGGAACCGACGCCCATCAGCGGCCCCTCGAACCAACGGGAAAGCAGGAAAACCATGGGATACGCGCCGAGCAGCACACAGGCAATATAGCCGATCACTTCCACTGCCCGCATCACTTCGCCCGGCTTGTCGCCGGCCACCATGAAAATGGGGTCGATGCCCGGGATGAGGGTGAAGCTCAGGGTGGTCTGCAGGACGGCCGCCGCCAGGCCGACGGTAATCAGGCTGACCAGTATCCGGGCAAAGACTTGGAAACCATTGATCATCTTCTCGGGGATGAGCCAAAGCCCCACCGCCACGAGGGCGGAGAAGAACAGTACCGGGATCAGATTCTGGAAGATGAGGCCCCAGGTGAACACCACCGGCTGGCCGCCGATACTGATGCCGGAATACATGGCCACCAGACCGCCCGCGACGCAGCCCAATGGGATGGTGACGATACCGGCCAGCACACCCATGGCCAGGAAACGGCGGTCCTTTTCGTCGATGATGCCGATGGCCACCGGAATGGAGAAGACGATGGTGGGACCCATCATGGCACCGAGTATGAGGCCGGCGTAGAGCCAGGAGGCGTTGTCCACCACACCGTTCACCGTCGCCAGCTCCTTGGCCAGGAAAAAGCCGCCCATATCGTTGGCCAGCAGCGTCGTGGCGAACATTGCCGGGCTGGCTCCGACAGCCTGATAGGCGGGAATGACCACCGGCCCGAGTACCTTGGCCAGCACCGGCGCAATGGCGATGACACCGACCATCGCCAGCCCCAGGGCGCCCATGGCCATGAAACCTTCCTCGAACTGGCTGCCAGCCCCGGCGAATGAACGCCCCAGAGCCCCGAGGCCAACCTTCGACAGCACCGCTTCGGCGCCACCGAACTGGTTAAGGATACGGTCGATGGCTGCGATGACCATGAAGCTCATCATGATGATCATGATGACTTTATTGATCATTTCCATACTCGACTCCCTTCTTTGTTATTTTTAGGTGGCAGCCGCCGGAACAGGCCGGTAGGCGGCGATGGAAAGTGGTGTGAGAAACAGAGGCTGGCTGGGTAGGAAGACCTGCAGCTGGGGGAATTCTTGGGCGAAGAGGTTGCGCACGCCCGGCAGGGCGCAAGAACCGCCAGTGAGGTAGAGACTATGCACGGCATGTCCCTGGAGATGCTGGCGCACGATATCGGCGATCTTCTCGAAGACCGCCTGCACCGTCGGCCAGATTTCCCGGCCGCATTCCAGTTTCAATTGCTCCGCCTCTTCCAGCGGTATGTTGCGACTGCCTGCCAGGGTCAGGGAGACATGGTGGCCGCCGGTGGGCTCGTCGCCCGAATAGACCACGCTCCCCTCCTGGACCACGGCGATGCCGGTAGTGCCACCGCCGATATCCACCACCGCACCGGCATCGATGGCGAGCAGGCTGGCAACGGCAGAAGGCTCGTCGATGACCTGATCCACAGCGAGTCCAGCTGCCTCGATGACATTGACTGAAATACGTGGGTCGGTGCCAGGTGGAAAGGAAGTGTTGGCCTTGTTGAAACGGATACCCAACTGCTGCTGCAGGGCCTCCACCTGGCGCCGGACGATGCTGACCGCACCGAAGTAGTCCCAGACGATGCCATCCCGCACCACGTCGGCCCACTCGAGTTGTACGCCGACCGGCCGATCTTCCGCATCGACGACGATGGAGACCACGTCGCTGGTCCCCAGATCGATACCCAGGCGCAAATCACCACCCGCCGGCGCAGCAGCACCGGCAAGGAGTTCCGCAGCCCGGTCAAGGCGGGGTTTTAGCCAGAGATCCATGTCGCGCGCCATCGTCAGACGATCCGGAAGTGATCCACCAGCACGCAGCGGCGCAGACGTACGAAAGTGGCTGCCGACGTCACCCCCTCACCGGTGGGCGTGGAGATGGTCATGGTCGTCCAGCCCTCGCCACCGAAGCCGAGCCCGGCCAGGCAGGGGCCGTTCTTGACGAAAATGCTGGTATTGATGGCATTGGCCATGTAGTCCAGGTTGTCGAGATCCTTGGAATGCATGGCTGCCGTGTGGCGGCAGCCGCCTTCCAGGCGCACCGCCAGGTCGATGCCCTCGCGTGCCGTGCCGACGCGGATGAGCGGCAACACCGGCATCATCTGTTCAAGGACGGCCAGAGGATGGTCCGCTGTTGCCTCGAAGAAGAGCAGGCGCGTCTCGTCCGGCACCTGGATGCCGGCAGCCTGGGCAATCTTGGCGGCATCGCGCCCCACCCACTGGCGGTTGATCGCCAGCTTGCCGTTCTTGTCGCAGGCCAGCACTACCTCTTCCAGGCGCTTCACCTGCTCGGCACTCAGTTCCACCGCCTTGTGCTTCTTCATCTCGGCCTTGAGGGCGCTGGCGATACTGTCGACGGCGATCAGTTCCTTCTCGTCAACACAGATGATGTTGTTGTCGAAGGAGGCACCCCACACGATATCCCGTGCCGCCTGGGCAAGGTTCGCCGTCTCGTCCACCACCACCGGCGGGTTGCCTGCCCCCGCGGCGATGAGCCGCTTGTCGGTATGCTTGCGCGCTTCGTGCACCACCGCCTCGCCGCCGGTGACGGTGAGCAGGTTGATGCCCGGATACCTGAAGAGGCGCTGGGCAGTTTCGATATTGGGCTCGGTTACCGTCGTAACCACGTTATCCGGCCCACCGGCAGCGACCACCGCCTCGTTGATCAGTGAGACCGCCTTCTGCGAAACCCGTTTGGCCGCGGGATGGGGAGCGAAAACCACCGTGTTGCCGGCGGCAATCATGCTGATAGCGTTGTTGATCACAGTACACGCCGGGTTGGTGGACGGTGTCACCGAGGCGATGACGCCCCAGGCGGCGTTCTCGGTCAAGGTCAAACCGCGGTCGCCGGTAAGCACGGCCGGCCGCAGACATTCGATCCCCGGCGTCTGCCTGGCTTGGGCGACGTTCTTGAGAATCTTGTCTTCGACCCGTCCCATTCCAGTTTCGGCAACGGCCATTTCCGCCAACGCCCTGGCGTTGGCTTCGCCGACTCGACGAATGGCTTCAACCACCTTGGCGCGTGTAGCCAGGCAACGCAAGCCCTGCTGAGCCTTACTCGCCGCCGCTACAGCATCATCGAGGCTGGCGAAGACACCGGGAGCGGATTTGGTAACGGCCATACCGGCACCACCAGCCGGCGACTTGTCCATCGCCTGCAATACGGCCAGAACGATACGTTCCACTTCCTTGGCATCAAGATCCATACAGATCTCCCCTTTGCCGAACCGGCCTGGCCATGCATTTACATGACCTGAGTTACAGCCCGGCGCAAAGCGTCACTTTGTCACTTGTGGTAAACCACCTGCTGCCCGACCACCACCTCATCGACAATGCCGACAACGCTCATGTCTACCGGCACATTGTCACCCACTGTCTTCCGGGCAGAACTTCCCTGCACCACAAGAACCCATTCACCCGTCCCTGCACCGATACTGTCGGCAGCAACGTGGAGGTTTCCCTGCGGCTTGCCGGAAGGGTCGATGAAGTCGACCAGAAGCAGGCGATCCCCTTCGAAACCGGGGCACTTTACGGTCGATACCACTTGACCGACGACCACTGCTAGTTCCATCGCGAACCTCGTCTAGAAAAGAGGCATACGGACAATTTCGGCCAGTGACGAACTCCTGTCCCGGCCGCCGCTGCCACAACCCGCCGAGGGTACTACCCCTGAGGTCAGAGCAGCGCGGCCTACGACAGATTTCGGCAGCGACGAACTTGTCCGGGAGCTTCACACTCCCTTGAGTTGGTCAGTCTTCCAGGGTGCCGATCATCTTGATCGGGAAAATCTCTTCCAGATCGGCATGCGGCCGCGGAATGACATGCACAGACACGAGTTCGCCAATACGCTGGGCGGCGGCCGCACCGGCATCGGTTGCAGCCTTGCAGGCCGCCACGTCACCGCGTACGAGAGCAGTCACCAACCCACCGCCAATCTGCTTGTAGCCGACCAGCTTCACTCGGGCTGCCTTAACCATGGCATCAGATGCTTCAATCAGAGCCACGAGACCTTTCGTTTCGATCATGCCAAGAGCTTCCATTTGCATCGTCTCCATAAATTGGTCTTACGACCTTAAAAAGAAGGAACTGCACACTTCGCAGCATACTGCTTGTCAACGGCATAAGGGTTAACGCCGATCAAACCAGATACTGCTTTCTTCAACTCGTTTCGCATCGAAACACCCTTCGTTGCGGCCATCTTGTTGGCCACCAGCGTCACATCGATCATGTCCTCGACACTGCAGCCACGCGATAGATCATGCATCGGCAAGCGCAGCCCCTGGATCATCGGCCCAACGGCGGTATAGCCCCCCATCCGTTCGGCGATCTTGTAGCCGATGTTCCCTGCCTCCAGCGACGGGAAGACGAACACGTTGGCCGCTCCGACCAACGGACTGTCTGGAACCTTCTTGACCGCCACCGAGGGGACGTAGGCCGCATCGAACTGCAACTCGCCATCGATCATCAGATCCGGGCAACGCTGGCGCACCAAGGCCACCGCCGAACGCACCTTTTCCACGGCGGGATGCTTGGCACTTCCCCGGCTGGAAAACGACAGCAGGCCGACTGCCGGCACGTCACCGGTCACCTTGCGATAGCTCTCCGCCGTCGATATGGCGATATCGGCCAATTGCTCCGGGGTTGGATCGGGAACCACGCCGCAATCGGCAAATCCAAAAGCTCTGCCTCCGCCCGGCGCGATCATGAAAAAAATGCTGGAAACCGTCTTGTTCCCCTCCGCCAGGCCAATCGCATTGAGTGCCGCCCGCAGCACATTGGAGGTCGATGAGAGGTTTCCGGCTACGCAATAGTCGGCATCCCCGGCGGCGACCATCATGGCGCCATACCAGAGCGGATCGTCGAGATGGGCCAGCACCTCTTCGCGTTTCATGCCGCGTTCCGCCACCTTCGGCAACAGCAAATCCGCATAGTGCTCACGCAATAGCGAACGCTGCGGATCGATCACCGGAACTTGCCTCAAGCTCAGTTGTTTATCCCGGCAAAGGCCGCGTATCGCAAAGGGGTTACCCAACAGCACGGGGTGTGCCAAACCTTCGGCAACCAGACGCGCGGCAGCGGCAATCGCCCGCTCATCGAGACTGTCCGGGAAGACGACCCGGCCTGGATGATCGCGGCAATAATCGGCGCAGGTCTTGATCAGGTCCATGAGGCCAACTTCTTCACGTCTGTCGGCTGCCCCAACGACGACACGTAGCCGACCAACATCAGCACATAAACTGCGCTGCTCAGCCGATTCAGTGCCTGCATCAGATCGGGGCGAAGCACATTGAAATCGCGATCGATATAGACTTCTGCGGCAGCCAGCTCTGCTTCGCGGATATGTGCCCGCAGCATGTTCAGGCGAGCGATGGTCGAACCCTGCGCTGCCTCCGGCAAGATATGGTCATGGCCGAAATAGCGCATCGGGTCGTGCGACAGACGATGGATCGCCTCTTCATCAAGTTCCCCCATACGTATCGGGCCGAGCAGTTCATCGGTGACTTCGGCACGCAGAATGTTGCCCAAGGTTGAACGTAGATCCGCCAGCCATATCGCCATGACCGATTTCTGCTCGCGTGGACTCAGTTCCGCCTGCGCCCAGACGGCATAGGCAATAGCCGTATCCAGCTTGCCGCGCAGCTTGATGCGCGGATCGTTCTTCGGCACCAGGGTATGGACATTCAAATGGGTCAGCGAATCCGGCTTGTGCTTGACCTCCTGACCGCAAACCTGGCAGTTGGCATGCCGCCACTGCTCGGAACTGGTCAGCGGGTGAACCTGAATCCGCTCCGGTTCACCAGTTGTCCGGATGCTTGTTTTCCCGTCTGCGCTTTCAAGGAACATCCTGCCTGCTTCGTCGACGTATTTGACGCGAACATGCTTCTCGTCGAGCAAGGCCCGTGCCGCCGGTGTTAATTTGCCGTCTGCCGGCAGGTGCACCTCCGTGCCGTCGGTCAGGCTGAAGTGTTCGCGCAGCCAGGATTCAGTGATGAATGCAGGCATGATGGCTGCCCTCTCACCCCTGCCAGTTGGCGGGATAGGTGACATAAAGGAAGCGAACACAAGTGGGCGTACCGAACTCGATGACCGAGCCTTTCGGAATGAAGATCACATCTCCCGGCAGCCCAATCACGGTCTGTCCTTCGCTACGGATATGCAGTTCGCCCTCAAGGACGATGTCGATTTCGTCGTAGGTCAAGGTCCAGGGAAAAAAGCAGTTGCTCCAGGACATGTAACCCGCCGCCATTGGGCTGCCATCCCTGGCTGTCACCACATCGGTCAAGCCAACCTGGCTCTGCGCCCCGGCACCTTCGAACAGGCCAAAGGAAACCGAACTGGCGCTGACGTGCTTGATACCACGAGCGATACGCTGGCTGACGTAAGCTCCTTCTCCACCGGACGCAGCCGAGCCGGCAAGTTCCCTCTCTTCCATGGTTTTGCGGATCAACTGGTCGACAACCGCATCGGAAACACAACCAGGTGGCAGCTTGGCAAGGATTGCTGCACGAATGGTCTCGATCTCGACCGACAAGGATGGCGCCAGCTGCTGTTTCCCCCCTTTACCGGCTGAACCAGCCCCACTCTGAACCGGGCCGGCCGGCAAGGCGGCAACGCTCTCGACAATGGCAACCCCCAATTGCTCGGCAACCGTGCGCGCTTCAGCCGTCACAATCGCCAAGGGTAACTTGGCTTCTATCCGCTTGCGCCCGGCCGCATGCTCCTGACGGACGAATTCAGCGGAAACCAGGGTTTTCTTCATGGCAAAACCTCCTCGCCGTGGACAAAACCGGGCCCCCAGCTTCCTGTCGCCCCGGTCAATATATGCTTCAAGGGAAGTACACTGTCCGGCACGCAGGATGTAACCCGAAAGATTGGGCCACCAATGCCGTTTTCTCGCATCAGCGACTCTACGCGATCAGCATCCGCCTGCGGCAGATCGGTTTTGGTGATCACCCCGATCACCTGTTTCTGCCCATAAACATCGAGCAATCCGGGCGGCATCCGACAGGAAAAATCGTCGGCCCCCTGCACATAAACCAGAATCCCGACATCGGATGCCGTGGTGATCAGGGCATGATAGAGACGGGGGTGGCTGAAAAACTCACCCGGCGTATCAACGCCGATATCGGCCTCATACTCCACGGCCTGCGTCTTGCGACTGTTTTCCTGGCGACCGAACAACAGATTAAACAAGGTTGTCTTTCCGGCACCAATCGGTCCGGCCAGCATGAAAGCCTGGGTACGATCAACCGTCAGGTGCGCGTTATTTGGCATACTGAATATCCCAACAAACGCTCCAAGACGCCGATCACCTGAGCGAGCGCCTCGTCCACCGCACCGACTGAACCATAAATAACCAAAGCCCCGGAAAAGCGATCAAGAAAGCCGATCTCGACAGAAGCCGCCTTCGTGGCAATGTCACCGGCGATCATCGCCGTCTCACCGGGGGTCAGCGTCATGATGCCAATGGCTTCGGCGCCCGGGACACCTATTTTCTTGCTCAAATCGTCCGTTGGATGCGCGATCAGATGAGCAAGCGTAACCTGCTTCCCAGGCACGAACTCCTGGATGATCCGTTCCTTCTGCCTATCGCTCCAATCTGGCAATTTGTTTTCCTATCGGAAATTTGACGAACGCCTC
>JACCEE012606877.1_pt1 | contig 14709 bp, 12 predicted proteins | sample 7449931 | NCBI WGS metagenome assembly JACCEE01 (sample SAMN15323457, study PRJNA562643) | freshwater metagenome | isolation source: river surface water | place: USA:Blue River Watershed | collected 2017-08-19 | reverse complement strand
TCTGGATCAAGCCTAAGTTATAATTTGACCCACTGGAAACGTGACCGAGTGGCCGAAGGTGCTCCCCTGCTAAGGGAGTATGGGGTGTAGAGCCTCATCGAGGGTTCGAATCCCTCCGTTTCCGCCAGTGACCCAGTAAAAATGCGCCTTCGGGCGCATTTTTCGTTTCTGTAGGCCATTTTGTAGGCCATTCTTTTAACGATAGCGGAAATGTTCTCGCACTTCTCTAAAGTGGCTCTGTCAAGTCGTCTGAGGCTTGGGACGTTATATGTAAGCCCGCTCCCGGCATGATCGTGGTGATAGTAGGCCCCCAGCTTCGGCCTGATAGTAGACGCGTCAGCAGTGATAGTAGACGTCTCGGGCAGGGTGATGGTAGATGTACCTGATAGTAGGTTGCATGACAGTAGTGGTTGATAGTAGCCACAACACACTTGCCACCACCCCCTACGGGACCCCCAAGATCAAGTGGGTGGGAGCCTCTTCACGGAGTGCTCTCACAGCAAAGGTCATTTTTTAGTCTGAATAAGCTGCAGAGAAGTTGGACAGAAGAATCCCTACTCAGCCGCTACCAGCTGATCCGTTTAGCGGCTTATGCCACGGCGACTTTATTAAACACTTCATCAACAAAGTCTGCAGTTTGCCGCACGAGCGCGCGCTGGCCAGTTAGTTATTGGTTGCAATCCTCTGATGCAATGAGGATGGAAGAGCATCAGGGGCGGATAAACCCTCTGCCGCTGCACTTACCGCAGATTCGTTGGTCTGCACCCTTGCCTTTTCCATCACATACAGGACACAACTCGGTCCCTTTGGGACGCCAGTCACCTGGTTTGGTTTTCCCCTCAAAAGGATCGCCGCGTTCAGCACGAAGTTCGCTCATTTGACGATGATGTTTCTCCATCTCCTCATTTCGCATCTTTGCGCGAAGCATGAACTTCTCACCATTAGAAAAATCAATTTTAGTGAATTGGTCAGCAGCACGAACCCAAGACTCAGCGTCAGTCGCTATCCTAAATCGTTCAAGTATTTTCTTGTATTTGAGTTTCTTGTCGTCCAGCGAAAGATCAGAACGCAGTTTCAAACGTCGAATCAGTTCGTCCCTCACGTCCTCGGGCGGAAATCTACGCCATGGTGAGTCCAAGATACGATCAAATTCTGAGTCAGCGATTTTCTGAAGTGAATTAATGTCTTGTTCTGGTTTCATAAGTTGGTGTTTCGCAATGGTTGTGTCGCCAACCGACAAGAAATTAAGCCTTGAGAGAGCGATACAGCGGATGCAGCCCAACCTTGATGGTGCACAGTTCCCAAGTGGCAGGGGGCATAACCCGCTCCCCGGCTTCCCACAGCTGCCATGCCCTCAAGCTCACATGCACCAACTCCGCAGCTTCCCTCTGCGTGTAGCCGAGCGCTTTGCGGATGCTCTTCAACTGCTCTGATGTTGGTGATTTAAGCATGAGTGCAAGAATTTTACGAACATTGTTCGTTGTTGTTTTATATTTTCCGTAAAGTCAAAGTTTTATGCCAACGTGGCAGCAGGAGAACAGCTTGGCGATCTACTTTTGTGAAATGGACTTCAGTTGTCCAAAAAAATGGGACGAGTTGAATGTTACGGCCGATTCTCTAGTTCGAGACTGTGAAGAGTGCGGCAAACCCGTCTACTTCGTAGACAGCCAAGAAGAACTTGATGAAGCCGCAGCAAAGGGTAAGTGCATCGCTTTTTACAACCAGGATAAAGATGACTTGCCGGCCGAAAAGCGTGTAGAACTTCGGCTGATTTGGCGTATAAATTCAAGGGCAGGGCGAATCAGACTTGGGCTCCCGCGCAGGCCTATAGATGACAAGCTCAAGTCCTTCATTGACAACATGTAGAACGGCGCGGACACATACATGACTGCAATCGAAACCGTTTACTATCTTCCTGGAGCTGGCGGTCAGCTAGCCACTGGTTTGGGGCAAGCGTTGAGGGACAGGGGTTTCAATGTCACTGGGCGTGAGACGCGTGGCGAGTTTCGTGCGCTGGGTTTCGAAGATCAGCTACAGATCATTCGGAAAGACTTGCAGTCACATTTCTGGCACGGGCAGGCGAGAGTGATCTGCAATTCCTACGGCTCGTACCTGTTCCTTCATGCGCAGTCGCACATGACGCCGTTTCCCGGCCGGGTGCTGATGCTCTCGCCCATCGTGGGCGAGTTTGAGAGCGACGTGACGCGAACCACGTTTTCACCACCACGCTCGACTCGGCTGAAAGAGTTAGCCGACGCAGGGCAGTTCCCCGCGCCTGTTAAGTCTGAAATTCATGTTGGCTCAGAGGACTGGCAAAGCATTCCTGCCAATGTGCAGGCGTTTGGCTGGTTGACAGGTATTTCCGTCACCCTGGTGCCCGATGGTGGGCATAACCTTCCCAAGGCTTATGTGGGCGGTTTACTGGATCGGTGGCTTAAAGGCTAAGTCCGCAAAAACTCTCCGCTGTTTTTTGCCCTAGCCTGGAGCCAGTCGTCGTAAAGATTTAAAAGGTTTCGTACTGGATGATGTAATCCTGCGCCTTGCGACTCGGAACCTGGCTTTCAGGTCATGATTTCGGTTTCGGGCGTTTTAGGCCAGCTGGACCACTATGGTGTGTTGAGACCGATGCGTAATCAGGTCAAAGCTGGTAACCAGCGCCTTGCGCTCGTGCGCAGAGATATTGCTGATGTCGGCGTCCTTATGTCAACGGATGATGGTGTTAAGTTAGACAGGCCAGACATCACAATTTGGCAACTGGCTTGGAAAGGTTAACGCCCTCACTGAGTTTTGAACTGTTCTTTGTTGAAGACTGCAGTGTTGTTGGGGACAGCGGGCAATTTTTTTTCTAAAACAAAAGGAAGCTTGAAAATTTTGGACTATGCTGGTGTTTTTTACCATCCAATTGGTCAAGACTATGCCAACCAGTGCAGCTGAAAACGCCATTCTTACCATAGGGGATGTAGCCGATTACCTCAAGGTCACAGAGCGAACTATTTACCGACTGGCTGGAGCCAAGCAAATTCCTGCCTTCAAAGTTGGTGGAAGTTGGCGTTTTTCAAAGTCTGACATTGATGCCTGGATAAAAAAACAATCAGAACATGAACAAGGGACAGGTCAATGAAACTCGAACAGATCGCCAAGGGCGCTCAGATATCCGGCATCGAACCCGGCAAGGTGGTGCGGGTGGTCAGCGCCGACCCCTTGGGCGACAACGCCGTCACGGTCGTTTACAAGGCCGACGATGGACGCTTGGGCGAGCGGGTGCTGTTTCGCTCGAATGAGTCCGAGCTTCACATCGCTTCGGTCGGGCGGCCTTGGAGCTTCGATGCGGACGGGGCCGACTTCAAGCTCGCGGCAGAGGCTTACCGGATCAACCTCGCGCACCTGTTTGATCCCATGATGGCAGTCCACACGTCCAACGTGGAGCCGCTTCCGCACCAGATCACCGCCGTCTATGAATCGATGCTACCCCGGCAGCCACTGCGCTACGTATTGGCAGATGATCCGGGCGCGGGCAAGACCATCATGGCGGGCCTCTTAATCCGTGAGCTGCTGATGCGTGCTGACGCCGCCCGCATCTTGATCGTCTCTCCTGGAAGCCTAGTGGAGCAGTGGCAGGACGAATTGTTTGAGAAGTTTGGACTCTCCTTCACGCTGTTTGGCCGCGACCTGATGGATCAGAGCCGCAGCGGCAACCCGTTCGACGACCACGATTTGCTTGTCGCCCGGCTAGACCAGCTTTCGCGCAGTGAAGAGCTCCAAGAGAAGATTCGTAATTCCCGTTGGGACCTGATCGTGGTGGACGAAGCCCACAAGCTCTCAGCAACATGGTTTGGCACCAAGATCAACGAAACAAAGCGCTTCAAGCTGGGCCAGCTCTTGGGTTCGGTCACCCGCCACTTCCTGCTGATGACGGCCACCCCGCACAACGGCAAAGAGGAGGACTTCCAGCTTTTCATGTCGCTGCTGGACTCGGATCGCTTCTACGGCAAGTTCCGCGACGGAGCCCACAAGGTCGATGTGACCGATTTGATGCGCCGGATGGTCAAGGAAGACCTCTTGAAGTTCGATGGCACCCGTCTCTTCCCTGAACGGGTGGCCTACACCGCGAACTACAAGCTTTCGGAGGCCGAGGCTCAGCTCTACAACGACGTGACGACTTACGTCAAAGTAGAGATGAACCGGGCGGATCAACTCGATGGCAAACGCAAGGGCACAGTGGGCTTCGCCCTGACCGCCCTGCAACGCCGACTGGCATCGAGCCCCGAGGCGATCTATCAATCCTTGAAGCGGCGCCGCGAGAAGCTAAAACGCCGGATCGAGGAAGAGAAGATCAAGCAGCGTGGGGGCGGCAAGTCATTGGCCGAGACCTACGCGGACAAGGCGTCCGAAGACATTTGGGATTCGGCCGACGACATGGCCCCGGAGGACTACGAGGAGTTCGAAGAGGAGGTTGTTGACCAAGCAACCGCCGCCCAAACCATCGCAGAGCTCGAAGCCGAAGTCTTCACGCTGGGACACCTCGAAGAGCAAGCCAAGACCTTGGTCCACTCGGGACAAGACCGCAAGTGGGAGGAGCTGCGCGAGCTCTTGCAGAACACGCCCGAGATGCGTGGCCCCGATGGCTTGCAACGCAAGCTCATCATCTTCACCGAGCACCGCGACACGCTGAACTATTTGGCCGACCGGATTCGGGGCCTCTTGGGCAAGCATGAAGCCGTGACCATGATCCATGGCGGGGTCCACCGGGAGGATCGGCGCAAGGTTCAGGAGCTGTTCCGCAACGACAAGGACACGCTGGTCTTGCTCGCCACCGACGCGGCGGGCGAAGGCGTGAACTTGCAGAACGCCCACCTGATGGTGAACTACGATTTGCCTTGGAACCCGAACCGCTTGGAGCAGCGATTCGGCCGCATCCACCGCATCGGCCAAACGCAGGTTTGCCACCTCTGGAACATGGTCGCCGCCGAAACCCGCGAAGGCGACGTGTTTCAAAAGCTCTTCGACAAGATCGAGATCGAGCGCAAGGCCTTGGGAGGCCGGGTGTTCGACATCTTGGGCGAGGTCTTCGATGGCGTCAGCCTGCGGGACTTGCTGATCGAGGCGATTCGCTACGGGGAAGACCCGGCCCGCAAGCTCCATCTTCGCGAAGTGGTCGCAACCGCTTTGGAAACCGAAAAGCTGCGCGAGATCATCAAGCGCAATGCCCTGGCCGAGGAGGTCATGAGCGAGGAGCGGCTCTTCGCCCTCAAAGAAGAGATGGAAAAGGCCGAGGCCAGAAAGCTCCAGCCCTATTTCATCCGCTCATTCTTCGCCCAAGCCTTCGAGCGACTGGGTGGGGACCTGCGTCCGCGCGGATCAGGCCGCTACGAGATCACTTTTGTCCCCGCGACCATTCGCGAGCGCGACCGACAGATTTCAGGACGTGACCGGCGCAACATGAATCCGGTCGTGACCAAATACGAGCGGGTCTGCTTTGAGAAAAACAAGGTCCGAGTCGAGGACAAGCCCAATGAAGCGGTGGCGAGTTTGCTGCATCCAGCACACCCGCTCATGCAGTCGGTTGTCGATTTGATGATCGAGCAGCACCGGGGCAAGTTGAAGCAAGGCGCGGTGCTGGTGGACCCCAACGACGAGGGCATCGATCCGAAGCTCTTGTTCCTGATCGACCATTCGGTCAAGGAAGGCGGCGAGTCGGGCTTGGTTGTATCGCGCCGCTTGCAGTTTGTGACCATCGACCGCCACGGCCAAATCTGCAATGCCGGTTGGGCACCCCACTTGGACCTCAACCCCATCGAGCCGGATCAACGCGCGATGGTGGCAAACGAGATCGATGCCGATTGGATCAAGAAAGACTTGGAGGTGGCGGCTCTCAGCCATGCATCTGACAAGCTGGTGCCTGAGCACTTCGAGGAAGTCAGGGAGCGCCGCGAGCACCAGATCGACAAGAACCTTACCGCGATCCATGAGCGCCTCATCAAGGAGATCGACTATTGGTCTGACCGCCACGAGAAGCTTAAAACGGACCTGTCTGCGGGCAAGGATGTCAGGCTTCCCTTGGAGAACGTCCGGCGCACGATTGACGAGCTGACCGTCCGCCTTGAAACCCGCACCAAGGGTCTGCAAGCCATGCGGCATGTGGTCTCAGGCATGCCCGTGGTGGTGGGCGGTGCCCTCGTGATTCCGGCAGGGCTCATCGCCATGCGAAGCGGCGAGGCCGAAGGCCCGACTTGGTCAGCTGATGCGCAGGCCCGCGCCCGCGTCGAGAAGGTCGCCATGGAAGCCGTCCGCAAAGCGGAGGAGGCCAAGGGCCACCAAGTGATCGATGTTTCCGCCGAGAAGTGCGGTTGGGACTTAACTGCGATTGTTCCGGTCGCCGAGGGCAAGCTCCCGCAGGCACGCCACATCGAGGTCAAGGGACGCTCGAAGGGTCAATCTACCATCACCGTCACTCGCAACGAAATCCTCTACGGGCTCAACCAGGCCGAGAAATTCATCTTGGCCATCGTGATCGTCGATGGCGACGACCACGAAGGTCCCCATTACGTTCGCAACCCATTCACGCAAGAGCCTGATTGGGCGGTGACCAGCATCAACTTGGACCTCGCGTCCCTGCTCGAAAGGGCGCAAGCATGCTGATCTATGTTCAAGAAACAGTTGAGGAGCTCCGAAAGCTCCTCGAATACGCTGAGAAACTACAACAGCGATTTGAACTTGGACGGGAACCGAGCGAATTGCTATTGGATGCCGAGTCCTTGGCTCAGCGACTCAATGACGTAATCGATCGTCTACCGGACTCGAAGATGTCCGGCAACAGTAGGCGCCACCTTGGGTGGATGGTTCGGGAGCTTGGAAAGGGCGATGCCCGGTCTTGTCGCTCGGACATCGACGATCTGGTCAACAGCGACATTCCCGGCATCATAGAAAAAATCGAAAAGTGGGCCAAGGACATGGCTTACATGGACGAGGAGCTTCGGGCTGCTGTGGTGCCATTGATTCGCACTAGGCAATTTGATTCGGCTATTCGCAAGGCTTTTCTCATCCTGACCGAGAGATTGCGCTCGACCTATTCACTTCCGCAAGGCACGGATGGCGAAGGGCTGGTCAACATCGTGTTTGGTCAGAACTCACCGCATCACTCTTCGATGGAGCCGAGCAAGAAGCAGGCACATCGGAATTACATGTCCGGAATTTACGGTGTGATAAGAAACAAATTTTCGCACGGAGACCATGAGGCAACTATCGCCGAGCTGGAAGCAGCTCTGTCATCGGTGAATCTGTGTTTGCAAACTATTGAAGAATTTAAAGGCCTCGCATGACCATCAAAGCTCCAAAGAAACTGATTGAAGTGGCGTTGCCACTTGATGCTATCAATTTGGCCAGTGCAAACGAAAAGCAACCTTTCACGCGAAAGCATCCTCGATCAATGCACATCTGGTGGGCGCGGCGACCTTTCGTAGCTGCCAGGGCGATTATTTTTGCGCAGATGGTCAATGATCCGGGTTATGAGCGGCAATTGGGGCGGGGTGTTAACAAGCAGAAGGCAAGCGAAGAGAGAGCACGGCTTTTCAAGATTATTGAAGAGCTCTCTCAATGGGAGAACACGGGTAACGAAGATGTATTGAACCGTGCTCGTCAAGAGATTGTGAAGAGTTGGCAGGAAACGTGTCAATTGAATAGAAACCATCCCCAAGCAGCCGAACTCTTTGATCCCGAGAAACTGCCAGGATTTCATGATCCTTTTGCCGGTGGTGGAGCTCTGCCTCTTGAAGCTCAGAGATTGGGTCTAGCTAGTTATGCGTCTGATTTGAATCCAGTAGCGGTCACGATCAATAAGTCCATGATCGAGATTCCCACCAGATTCTCAAATCATGCTGCGGTTGGACCAAAGGACAGAAACGAACAGCAGGACCGGTTGGACGAGAGTTGGGGAAGCAGCAACGGTCTTGCCGAGGATGTTAGGCGTTACGGAATGTGGATGTCGAATGAGGCTGAGAAGCGAATTGGTCATCTTTATCCAAAAATCAAAGTCACAAAGGAAATGGCACTCGGACGCGCTGACTTGCAGCCTTATATTGGACAGGAAGTTACTGTCGTGGCTTGTTGCTGGGCACGGACTGTAAAGAGTCCAAACCCAGCATATTCCAATGTTGACGTGCCGCTGGTTTCAACTTTCGTTCTGTCCAACAAATCAGGCAAAGAGGCTTACGTTCAACCTATTGTTGATGGTGCAAGTTATCAGTTCACGGTCAAGGCTGGATCGCCGCCGGATGAGGCTGGGTCTGGGACATCAGCCGGTAAAAGAAAGGCATTTAGTTGCCTTATTTCAGGCTCACCAATTAGTTATGAATACATCCGTTCTGAGGCTAAGGCTGGTCGAATGGGGCAGAGGTTAATGGCTGTTGTCGCAGAAGGAAAGCGGACCAAGATTTATTTGCCGCCTTCTGTGGAAATGGAGAGTGCAGCCCTTTCAGCTAAGCCAGAGTGGCGACCGAATTGTGAGATGCCAAAGAAACATCGAAATTTCCAGCCGCCCGTTTACGGCATGAATAATTTGGGCGACTTGTTTACTGATCGTCAACTTGTTGCATTGACAACATTCTCCGATTTGGTAAACGAGGCAATTGAGCTTTGCCGCCTTGATTCAGTCAAAAGCGGAATTGCTGACGATGGAATTTCTCTCGATGACGGTGGATTAGGTGCCCTCGCATATGCGCAAGCTGTCGGGGTGTATTTGGCAATGGCCACTTCTCGCTGGACCGATCTGTGCAATGCGCTATGCAATTGGAATAATACAAATCAGAACGTTAGAGCTCTATTTTCGAGGCAAGCTATCCCGATGGTCTGGGATTTTGTTGAACTGACTCCCTTTGCTTCCATGGGGTCGTGGTTTTCGTCTGTTGAAAGTATCGTTAACGCAGCCGAAAACCTAGCAAACAAAGGGTTCGGTCGCGCCATGCAAGCAGATGCCCAAACGCAGAAGATTTCTGAGTTGAAGGTTGTCTCGACTGACCCGCCCTATTACGACAATATTAACTACGCCGATCTTTCGGATTTTTTCTACGTATGGCTGAGAAGGTCTCTTAAACCGATTTACCCCAATCTTTTTGCGACTTTGGCTGTTCCGAAAATGGAGGAGTTGGTCGCATCACCAACTAGGCACGGAAGTAAGGAATCGGCGGAAGAGTTTTTTCTGAATGGAATGAAGCTTGCGTTGAAGAATTTGGCAGATATCGCTCACCCTGCCTTTCCAGTCACGATCTACTACGCCTTCAAGCAATCCGAGACCGAGGATGGCGTTGGAACGTCGAATACAGGTTGGGAGACCTTCCTTCAAGCGGTTACTGATGCGGGATTCGCAATTTCAGGAACATGGCCACTTAGGACCGAACGTGCAGCTCGATCTGTCGGTTTAGGTGCGAATGCACTTGCATCGAGCATCGTTTTAGTTTGCAGAAAAAGAAATTCAGAGGCTCCAACTGTTAGTCGAAGAGAGTTTCTGCGCGAACTCAATGCCGTCCTTCCAGATGCTCTCGATGAGATGACACTTGGTGGAGTCAATTCTCCTGTTGAGCCAGTCGATCTCTCACAGGCAATCATAGGTCCGGGAATGGGCGTTTTTACCCAGTATGCATCCGTAGTGGAAGCAGATGGAAAGGCAATGCCGGTTCGGGTCGCATTGCAGTTGATCAATAAGTTCCTGACTGAGGACGACTTCGACAACGACACTCAGTTTTGTTTGCGTTGGTTTGAATCGCAATGTTGGGCTGTTGGTCAGTATGGCGAAGCTGATGTGTTGGCTCGCGCAAAAGGAACCAGTGTGTCAGCATTGTCTGAGGCTGGTGTGGTTGAAAGCGGGAAGGGAATTCTTCGACTTTTGAAATGGGAAGAAATGCCCGGAGATTGGTCTCCTGAAAAAGATATGAGAACTCCTGTTTGGGAGGCACTTCACCAAGTTATTCGAGCGCTGAAAGTCGAAAGCGCTACTGCTGCGGGAGCATTGTTGGCTCGAATGCCAAACCGTGCGGAATCAATGAGATCACTTGCATACCGGTTGTTTACAGTGTGCGAGAGAAAGAGTTGGACGGATGAGGCCCGTGTCTATAACGAGTTTGTGGCTGCATGGCCGAGCATTGAGCAGGCGGCAGACGAAATTGGTCTTTTGGGTTCACAGAAGCAACTCGAAATCTAAGGGAGAAAAACAATGAGTCTGAAACCTTGGCGCGAAATCGCCGTCCCCCACGAAGATGTCTTGAAGGGCACCTTCCAACAAGCCGAATTCGCCGCCGACATCTCAAAGGTGCATCAGGGCATCGCAACGCCCGAGTATCAGGACGCGGCCCTGTTTTTCCAACGGACCTTTATCACCGAAGGCATGCGCCTCTTGCTCGACTCCGTCGTCAAGCGGCTGGCGGGAAAGGGGGGAGACCCCGTTGTTCAGTTGCAGACTGCATTCGGTGGAGGTAAGACCCATACGCTTTTGGCCGTCTACCACCTCGCCAAGGGGGTTACGCCTGCGAGCAAGATGCAGGGCATTCCGCCCATCTTGGATGCCGCAGGCATCACTGAACTTCCTAAGGCCCGCGTCGCGGTGCTTGATGGCGTGGACTTGCTGGACCTTGCGAGCAAGCCGCGTGTGCATGGCAAGACCACCGTCAAAACAATCTGGGGCGAGATGGCGTGGCAGTTGGGCGGAGAGGCCGCCTTCGCCAAGCTCATGGAGGCCGACCGCGATGGCACAGCTCCCGGCAAAAGCGTGCTGTCCGACATCATTGGCGGCAGCGCGCCTTGCATCATCTTGATGGACGAGCTGGTCCGCTACGTTTCGCAGTTCGAGGAGGGCAAGACGCTTTCGGGCGGCACCTACGATACGCAGCTATCGTTCATTCAGTCGCTCACAGAAGCCTTGAAGGCCGTGCCCAACGCGATCCTGTTGGCCTCGCTCCCGTTTTCGGATCGGGAGGCTGGAAGCCAGCAGGGCGTGAAGGCTCTGCGGGCCTTGGAACACTACTTTGGCCGCGTGCAGGCTCTTTGGAAGCCGGTGGCGACCGAGGAGGCCTTCGAGATTGTCCGCAGGCGGTTGTTCGCGGATGTCACGGATCGCCTTGCCGCCGAGGAGGTATGCCGGGCCTATGCCGACTACTACACAGCTAACGCGGGCGACTTTCCGCCTGAGACCCAAGAGAGCGGCTACTTGGAACGACTGAAACACGCTTACCCGATCCACCCCGAAGTCTTCGACCGGCTCTATGAAGATTGGTCATCACTCGACAACTTCCAGCGCACGCGGGGAGTCTTGAAGTTGATGGCGAAGGTGATCCACAGGCTTTGGACCACCGGAAACAACGATTTGATGATCCAGCCGGGCAGCTTGCCGCTGTTTGATTCGGACACCCGCAACGAAGCGATCTATTACCTGCCGCAAGGCTGGGACCCAGTTCTTGAACGCGACATCGACGGCGAGCGGGCTGCCACCACCGAGCTCGACAACGCACGCCCTTTGTTCGGTTCGATACATGCATGCCGCCGCATCGCGCGGGCGGTGTTTCTGGGTTCGGCGCCCGACGCTGGGGCCGTAGGAGGGGCCAAGCACCACCGGGGCATTGAGTTGGAGCGGATGCTCTTGGGCTGCGCCCAGCCCGGCCAGGTGCTCGGGCACTACAAGGACGGCGTTCGGGCCTTGGTGGATCGGCTGCAATACCTTAACAGCGCCAACAATCGCTTTTGGTTCGACACGCGTCCCAACCTGCGACGTGAGATGGAAGACCGCAAGCGCCGCTTCGACCTGCGCGAGGACGTGTATCCCTTCATCAAGGACAAGCTGCGCTTCGCAAACGGCGTCTTTGGCGGAACCCATGTGTTCACGTCCTCTGCTGACGTGCCGGACGATTGGCAGCTAAGGCTTGTGGTGTTGCCGCCTGAGGCGACATTCAGCAAGGGAGCTCAGAGCCCCGCGATTGATGCCGCCACCGCGATCTTGAAGAGCCGCGGCGAGCAGCCCCGCCAAAAGCAAAACCGCCTGATCTTCTTGGCACCCGACACCGACAGCATTTCAAGGCTGAAAGATCAAGTGACCTCGTCGCTCGCATGGAAGTCCATCGTGGACGATGTGAAAGAGGGGCGGCTCAACTTGGATGGGCACCAGACTAAGCAAGCATCGGCCAGCCTCGACCAAGCCAACGACGCCTTGGGCCGCATGGTGCGAGAGACCTTCAAGTGGCTGCTTGCCCCCTTGCAAGAGGCTAAGCCTGGTAAGGGTATCGGCGAAATCCAGTGGGATCACTTCCAGATCAATCCGGCAGCGGTGAACCGCACTGAGGAGATCGAGAAGGTGCTCAAAGAGCATGAGCTCCTCATCACCGAATGGGCACCGATCCACTTGGCCAAGATGCTTCAAACGTGGTTCTGGAAGGATGACGCGACGGCTGTCAGCGCTTTGGAGACGTGGCAAAAGACATGCTGCTACTTGTATCTCCCGCGGCTTCGTGAAGCCGACACTCTGCGGTCCACCATTGCTGCGGGCGTGTCTTCGCGCGATTTCTTTGGCATTGCCTATGGCCGCGAAGAGGGCCGCTTTCAGGGCTTCAACTTCGCGCAAAGCACCACGCCCATCCTTGATGACGCATTGCTGCTGATTGAACCCAAGGCTGCATCGGCATTCGCCGCCAAGCTTGCCGAAGAGGTGGCCGAGCGCGAGGCCGCAGCCAAAGCGAAGGAAGCTGGTGGTTCTGGCACTGGTGGAGGGTCGAAGGGCGAATCCACGGGCGGGACTTCGACCACCACGACCGGCACAGGTGGAGGATCAGCAGCAGGCACAGGCGGTGGTGGATCGACTGGCACAGGAACAGGCACAGGAGCGGGCAGTGGCACTGGTGGTGCTGCGGCCACAACGAAGACGATGTTCTTCGGCTCGGTTGAGCTCGACCCCATCAAGGCCAAGCTGCAGTTTTCGGATGTGGCCGAGGAAGTACTGATGCTCTTCACCCAAAAACCGGGAGTCAAGGTGAGGATCTCTGTCGAGATCGAAGCTGAGTCCCCAAGTGGATTCGATGACGGAATCCAGAGGGCTATTCGGGAAAATTGCGATCAGCTAAAGTTCAAAAACAGGGCATTTGATGAATAGCCACAACTGCTTAACTAGGAATTCACATGGGTGTACTTGATATTGTTTGGCTTGGCCTGCTTTGCGCACTTTTTTTCGGTGCAATAGTTTTTTATGACCGAACTAAACACAGCTCGGAAGAGAACTCAAAGCAGACCTTTGAGAACGCCCAATCTGAAGCAAAATACATTTTTTATTTGATTTTTGGCGTCTTTGGCGTCATTGCAGTTGGAGTAATGCTCTTTGGGAATTAGTTCTTGGTTAATGTCTGATAAATAACCAACTCACACAGCGGGTTGTCACAGCTGGAAATAAGAATCAAGTTTCTCAGTCGAGAAACCACAGTGCGCTGAAGCTTTGACTAACACCAGACCAGTTTCGACGACGTTTGAAGCCCAGCCGCCTTAGCGCAATTCCAAGTTCACCAGGGTGACATTTACCCCGCCATCTGCCTGCCAGCATTGTCTGAATAGCATGGAGTGAAAGTCCTTGGTCCTTGATCTCAGAAGGGATGGCAGCCAACAGTTTGGTGAGCCGCTCTTCAAGTGGCGTGAGTCGCTCACGCCACTCTGCCTCAGCTTGTTGGTTGCTTGCTTCGCGGGTTGCTAACTTGTTGGCGACTTGCGCCTCGCTATGTTCTTGTACTGTTTCCAAATATGTTCTCATTTTCAGCTCCTGTGGTGATTGCATGTTGGTCGGCAGTCGTCGGTAACTTCTGTCGGTTTTGTCACTAGGTATCCACACCCGCCCACTAGATCTTCATGCCAAGTAAAGGTAATGACAAAACTGCCATAAGGCTATTTAACTGATCTGTGACTTTTGTCAGTTCATAGAGGACGTTGGACTTAAAAAGGGTGGGCGCCCCTTTTCACTGACAAAACTGCCATTAGTTGCCCGTTGCAACTTTGGGATTGATCATGTATCGCACGGTCGGGCGTCCATCGTTTGCACTGACGTTGTCATCACGAACTGTACGTAACCACCCCATGTCTTGAAGGACTTCCGTGGCTTCAGTCGCCTCCTTGACCGTGGCGAGAAGTGACCAGTTTTTTCGGTACACATTACGAATAGTAAAACCGTCCTGAAGGTCACCCTGCTTTATGTGGTTTGCAAGAGCCCTAGCAGCATCTTTCGATCCTGCGGTTACAGCTGCGTAAGCGCGCTCAGCATGGGACAACAGAAATTTCTTCCACGCAATGGCACGTTTTAGTGAATCAATTCCAATGGCTCCGGTGCTACCAAGAATCAAGTGGTCTAACAGTGCGAGTGTAGGCACAAGCTTTCGGTATTTGCTTATGTGGGACTCCATGAAAGGAGTGTGAGTTCCGCTGCGCAATTCGTTTTCTAACGCAGACCACCATGAATTAAAGTGGTTTTGTGCGGCCTCAGTGAATTGCAGTACTGGAATGCTGTCTGGATACACCTGCCTTGCGCCAAGGGAGATGGGATCTACGCTGGCGAGGCGGACGAAAACATCATTTTGTTGATTAGCCAGACAAACTGAGCCAGTGTTTGCATCGAATATTGAGCCACTGGTTTTTAAAGAATTGGCTTATTCGGTTGTGGATAAGTTTAGCTGCTCGGTGCTTTTGCCCCCTTTCGTTTTG
>JACCEE012176815.1_pt1 | contig 14710 bp, 11 predicted proteins | sample 7449931 | NCBI WGS metagenome assembly JACCEE01 (sample SAMN15323457, study PRJNA562643) | freshwater metagenome | isolation source: river surface water | place: USA:Blue River Watershed | collected 2017-08-19 | reverse complement strand
GCCTTCTTTATGGCGGTAGGTTTAATTCCTTTTATAAGTGCGAGTTCTATCGCTTACGTTGCTTCTGAAAGTGCTTTAAGGGCGCAGGTCATAAAGCAGCTTGAAGGTATTCGAGAAATTAAAAAAAGGCAGTTAGAAGATTACTTTTTAAACAATAAAAAAGACATGTACACAATTGCAGAAACGGTACATGGTTTTTGGCAACAAGCAGCCGGTAAAATGACCGACTTTCAGGCGCAAAAACGCATTAAGATTGAACAATATTTTCAACGCTTATTTAATCTTGCAACAGATATACGTGTGAATATTCGTTTTACTGAAGGAATTAAAGATTTTACTGCTGCATTTCGACAAGGTGTGCAAAGTCCTGAATACAAAGCCGTTTTGTCTTCACGCGACAAAGGTTTAAAAACATTTAAAGAAAGCTTTGATCTGGAAGAGGTGTATTTAATCGATGCGGCAGGAAATATTATTTACAGCGTAAATAAAGAGGCGGACTTAGGTCAAAATTTAAAACAAGGCCCATTAGCTGAGTCACCGCTGGCTAGAGTTTTCACCAAATCCCGCTATGAAGTGGCTGTGGAAGATACAAGTTATTATGAACCTTTAAAAAGTATGGTAACTTTGATTGCCACACCTTTGTTTGATAGTGCTGGTACTTATTGGGGAGCAGCCGTATTACAAGTTTCTAATAAACAAGTTAATGCTATTGTACAAGACCGCAGCGGTTTAACAAGTTCGGCGGAGTCTTTTTTAGTCGGTAAAAATACTGATGGTAAAGTTGGTTATCGGTCTGACCGAATTATTAAGCAAGGCAAATTAGGGGAAGAGCGAAATACGACAGAGAATATTCAAGCTGTATTGAGTGGTAAGTCAGGGCGTTCTTTTGGTGTCGGTTCATCAGGGCGTTGGGAGTTGGTTACTTATGAACCTATAAAAATTGCAGGTTTAGAATGGGGGATTATTACTTCTGCGGCAGCCGAGGATCTTATTTCTCCCACCCTGGAAGGCGAAACAGACGACTTCTTTAGTAAATACAGAAAAACTTATAATTTTTATGATATTTTGGTGGTGGCTAATGACGGTTCTGTTTTCTATGCCGTTACAAAAGAAAGTGACTATAATACCAACGCCTTTACTGGCGTTGCTAAAAATACGGGTCTAGCGCGTGCGGCTAAAAAAGCAATGGATACACGCAACTTTGCATTTGATGACTTTGACCGTTACGCTCCGTCTAATAATCAAGTATCCGCATTTATGGCCATGCCTATTTTGGAAAATGGTAACCCATTATTTGCTATCGTATTGCAGCTTTCTCCTGATGGGATTAACAGCTTCATGCAAGAGCGTACCGGGATGGGGGAAACAGGGGAATCAATTCTTGTCGGACCTGATTATTTAATGCGTTCGGATTCTTACCTTGATGACAGCCATAAGTTACAAGCCTCATTTGACAAACCGGAAACAGGGTCTGTAAAAACCCTGCCTTCAATAGAAGCTTTACAGAATAAAAGCGATACTAGAGACGTGGTAACTTATTCAGGTACTCATGCGTTGGCAAGTTATGCACCGGTTAAAGTTTACGATAATTTAACTTGGGCAATTATTTCCAAAATTAATACTGATGAAGCATTTTCATCTGTTACTAAGTTTTCACGCACCATGGGCTTGATGGGGGCGATTGTATTATTTTCCGTTATGTTTATTGCGGTGGTAGTTGCGGCTTCTATTTCTACGCCTATTACACGGATGGCGAAAGTTATCACCCAGATTGCAACAGAACGTGACTTAACGTTAAAAGTTCACAGCAGTGGTAATGATGAAATTGGCGCAATGACTAGAGCCTTTAACGAGATGATTGATGTGATTCACACCTCGTTTAAAATCGTAAGTCGATCTGCAGTCAATGTTGAAACCAGTGCAGAAGACGTGGCAAAACGTGCGAGTAGTAACAGAGAAAGGGCGCAGCTTGAATTACAACGCGCCAAAGAATCTGCTTCCACTATTGCTGAAATGAGTGGTTCTGCAAGTAAGGTGAGTCAGGCTTCTGCCGGACAAAAAGCGGCAGCGGAGGCCTCCGCGCAAACTATTTTTGACTTGGTAGAAGCGGTACGACAAGTATCAGAAGCAGCCAATACCCAAAACAAAGAAGCAAAAGAAACCATGGCACGGGTTGCTGAGATGGGAACAACAGGGGCAAAAGTAGTATCAACCGCAAGAGAACAAGGGGCGATGGTGGCAAAAGTATCCGCTGCGATTGCATCTATTACAAGCGGTGTGGAAAGCATGAATAAGGCGGTTGCTCAAGCAACTCAATATGGTAAAGCTTCGTTACTTGCTGCGGAAGAAGGTAAACGCTCGGTAGCTTCAACGGTAGAGGGGATGCACGCGATTGCCGAATCATCAGAACAAATTTCCGATATTATTGGGGTAATCACCGAAATTGCCGAACAAACAAACTTGTTGGCTTTAAACGCAGCAATCGAGGCGGCAAGAGCTGGAGCGCACGGTAAAGGTTTTGCGGTTGTTGCTGACGAGGTTGGTAAATTGGCACAACGCTCCTCTGAAGCTGCTAAAGAAATTACCCAGCTCATTAAAGACTCAACTGGTCGGGTTTTGGAAGGAACCAAACTAACTGATGAATCACAAAAATCGTTGATTAAAATTGACGAAGGTGGTCGAGTCAATATGTTAGCAATTGATGAAATTGAAAAAACAGCTTCGACGTTGGCGGCTGGCACTGCACAAGTACAGCATTTAATGAAAGAACTGAATGCGTTAGCGGAAGAAATTGCCGGCATGGCAGGTGAACAAGGCGCGCGACGGGCTGCTGCGGAAAATGCTTTGACCAACTTATTACAAGAGTCTGGACGGATTACCCAACTGGTTGAACAGGCCAACGCAGGTGCAAGTGCCATTGGTGCAGAAATGGAAGGAATCGTATCACGCACTGAAGAGATGACTCGTCTAACCGCCGAACAAGCAAGACGCTCTCAAAAAGTGACCGAGCTTAGTAATGCTTCTGCTGAGGCGGCGATGCAAACTATGGAAGGAACAGGTACTGTTGTAACGATTACTAAGAGCTTACAGGAGTTATCACAAGAATTAACTGCTCAGGTAAAACAGTTCAAAATTTAATCTGTCGGAGAAAGTGTTGTGGCTGATAAATATACAGCAGGCCGAGCTGATTATTCTGCGGAAAAAGAACAGCTCATCCAAATGGTCGGATTTAAAATAGGCAAAGAAATTTTCGGTGTTGACATATTAATGGTACAAGAAATTATCCGTTCTGCACCGATAACGCATGTACCTAATTCTCCCGAATTTGTTGAAGGTGTCATTAATCTGCGTGGTAGCATTATTCCTGTAATTGATTTGCGTAAACGGCTTAATTTATTTACTGTTGAATATTCAAAAGAAACTGACTGGATTCTTATTTTGGACATCGCAGGCAGGGTTACAGGATTTATTGTAGATTTAGTAACTGAAGTCATTAAAATCCAAGAAAGTAGCATTGATCCACCGCCGGATATCTTAGTAGCAGGATTGCATAGCCAATACATCAGGGGAGTATGTGAAATTGAAAATAACCTACTGATTTTATTGGATTTTAGTCGTATTTTATTAATTGATGAAGTTAAAAAACTAAAAGACGTTACACTTGGTGAAGAAGGTGGTACAGATGAGTGATAAGCTAAAGATTAAACAGGGGATAAGTAATGAGTAAACGTATTTTAGTGGTCGATGATTCTTCCATGATGCGAAAAATGTTGGCAAAAGTTTTAGTTGGTAAGGGTCATCATACAATTGTCGGCGAAGCTAAAAATGGTAATGAAGCGTTGGAAATGTATAAAAAACTAAAGCCAGACCTGATTACTATGGACATTACAATGGAAGGCATGGACGGTTTGAGTGCGGCTAAACAGATTTTAAGTTATGACCGTAAGGCACTTATTTTGATGTTATCTAATTTGGACAAAGAAAAATACAGCGATGACGTGGCAAAAATTGGGGTAATCGGTTTTGTAAACAAGCACAAAGCGCAGGAAATTCTTGATGTTATTAATGCCCATTGAGGATAAGCTATGATCGATTTGTCTTTGCTTGAAGACTTTGTTGAAGGTGCTGGGGAAAGCTTGGACGAAATGGAGTCCGCTTTACTCGAACTTGAAACGGATCTTAACAATATTGAATTATTCAACACCATTTTTAGAGCTATGCACACCATTAAGGGGGCAGCTCAATTTGTTGGTTTAGATAAGGTTTCAGCTCTTAGCCATGTGCTAGAAGATTTACTCGATGAGCTTCGTAATGGTAAAAAACAAGCTAATTACGATATTGTTAATTTATTTATTCAAGCAAAAGATCGTATCAGTACTTTGATTGCAGACTTAGAACGGTCTCAAACAGAGGAAACAGATGTTGATGATTTAATTGAACAAATTAGATTTTATTTACATGCAGACCCTCAAGCACAACAGACACCTCCAGCAGTTACTTCAGACACGACAACATCGTTTGAACAAACTAGCTCTGATGATTTAGCCGCATTTTTATCTGATAAAGCAGAAGATAGTTTCACACCTTTATTTAGTGAAAACGAAGATGATAACCAAATTTCATCTTTCTTAACAGATGACACCACTGAAACACTGAGTCAGTCTTATTTAACTGATGATAACAATGAAAGTTTTGTTTCTTCGTTTTTAAGTGAAGATAACACAGAAAGCTTAGCAAACTCATTTTTATCAAATACCAGTGATAGTACGACTGATTTAGCTTCTTTTTTTGCCGAAGAAAATATCAATCAACAAGCGTCTAATACGTTTATATCAACACCATCTTCTCATTCTGAGCATGACAATGAGTTTATATTACCTGATGAAGAGTATGATCAAGAGTTATTTGGTATTTTTATTTTACAACTACAAGAAAAAGTTGCGTTGCTTAACGGCTATATCAGCAGTTTAGCGCATGAAAATAACCCATCCGAATTGCTAAAGCTAGCAACGCAAGCTATTCAAAGTCTTAGGTTCTCTGCCAATTACATGGGCTATGAACAACTAACACACTTTTATGATAAATGGTTAGAAAAGCTTAATCAAAACGAAACGCAATCATCGGCATCTTTTGCGTTTATGAGTGAATACATGTCAAGACTGCACAATATTTTCCCTCAACTTAGGGATAATAATGTCACAGCTTCTGTTAAAGATGTGCCTTTAGCGGTACAAATTGACCGTATGACAGCGGCTAATCAGCCTCTGCAATTACCAACAGTCAAACCACCAACGCCTAAGAATACAACACTCGATACTGCTATTGATACATTAACAGCTACCGCTGAAACTGAAGATTTAGCTTTTATTACTGACTTAATCGAAGAACAACAAGCTAGCACAGCTCAAGAAACTTTTCTCCCACCGCCGGTGCATGTCAATAAACCGCATGAATCGGTTGCAGCCATCGTAGGAGAGGATACCCAAGAAGAAGATTTATTTAAACGGCTCAGTCAAGCTCTTGATTCGACCATTGAGCAAACGATTACTTCCGCACCTATTAACGAACTTTTTGGCACACTACTGGCCGCCACTAAAGAAGAACAAAATCGTGCCAAGGCACAAAAAGAAAAAGAATTAGTACTGGAAGTAAAAACTTTAGCCGAAGCAAACAAAGAGCCGCCAAAGCCACAGCCACAACTGCAAGAAATAGTGGCAGAAAAAGAACCTATTATCACACCACCTACAACAACCGTCTCAAACGAACAAAAAGCAGTTGTTGAAACTAAAGTTACCGCAACTTCAGAAAACAGTAAAAAAGTAAAAGCAAAAACTGATTCTGATGCGAATGATAAAGTCTTTAAAAAAAGCATCCGGGTCGATGCAGATAAAATTGATTCATTAATGAATCAGGTGGGTGAGTTAATTGTTGACCGGGCGTATTTCTTTCAGTTGGCGAGCGAGGTGAACCAATTATATCAATATTTAAGAGAAGCGACTGGATTGGGGCAAAAGGAACTTAAGCCAGTGCGAACGTTTGCCTATCGGTTTGGCGAGGCGATTATTTCTTTAGGACGTACATCTAATGAACTCCAAGAAGGGGTAATGAAGGTACGGATGTTGCCTATTTCGCAGATTTTTAATCGCTACCCTCGCTTAGTTCACGACCTTGCTCACACCAAGGGCAAAAAAGTGCAACTGGAAATTCGCGGTGAAGAAACTGAGTTGGATAAGATGATTATCGAAGAAATTTCTGACCCGCTTATTCATATGATTAGAAATGCTATAGGGCATGGACTAGAAACCCCTGAAGTGCGTAAACAGGCGGGTAAGCCAGAAACTGGAACTTTGATTTTAGAAGCCTATCACGAAAGTAACAATATCGTTATCGAGGTGATTGATGATGGCAAAGGAATTGATACGGAACGGATAAAAATCAAAGCCGAAGAAATGAATCTGTTTAGCCGCGAAGAACTCAACCGCATGTCAAAAGAAGAATTAACGCGTTTTATTATGATGCCCGGCTTTTCAACTGCCAAAGAAATTGACAGCACATCAGGACGTGGTGTTGGTATGGATGTTGTAAAAAAGAACATTGAAAAACTCAATGGGGTCATTGAAGTTGAGTCCAAATTTGGTGTTGGCAGTAAAATTCGGCTAAAAATCCCATTAACGTTAGCAATTATTCCAGCATTGTTAGTGCTAGTGGGTGATGATTGGTTTACGATTCCTTTAGCCAATGTTGAAGAAACATTACGGGTTGCCGAAGATGAAATTTCCCTTATGGAAGATACTGAAGTCATGTATCTGCGCGGTAAAACCTTACCTATTTTTAGGTTAGCGACTTTATTTAATATTCAATCACATCAAGCTCCGGATGAAACTGACTTTTTCGTGGTAGTGGTAAATGTAGGAACACAAAAAATTGGTTTAATGGTTGATGCACTGATTGGTCAGGAAGAGGTTGTAATTAAACCTTTAGCGGATTATTTGCATGAACGCAACTGTTTTTCGGGAGCAACAATTGTCGGTGACGGACGAATTTCATTAATTTTAGATGTCTATGAATTGCTGAATATGACCACTAATAAACAAATTAAAAAACATCAAGAGCAAGAAAAAAGGTCTTTAGGTTCATTGCAAAATGAAATGTAACAGCATTTTGAACGTACGGTTAATTTAGTAGGAAAATAACAGGGGTAGCTGTGGCGGAGAAGATAAAGGTTTTAGTCGTTGATGATGCTAGCTTTATGGTAAAGGCAATTAGCGAAATTTTAAATTCTGACCCTGATATTGAAGTCGTTGGTTTTGCCAAAAATGGCTTGTTGGCTTTGGAAAAAATTAAAGAATTGCGTCCGGATGTGATTACGTTAGATGTAGACATGCCTATTATGGATGGGATTAAAGCTGTGCGGCATATCATGTTAGAATGTCCGGTACCAATAGTTATGTTAAGTTCACTGTTTAGTAATGGTGCAATTTCGTTTGAAGCACTAAGATTGGGCGTGGTAGACTTTTTACCCAAACCTTCAGGCGCAATTTCTCAAGATATTCATAAAGCTAAACAGCAAATCATTGATCGCATAAAAATTGCAGTATCAATGAAAATTACCAACATCCACCGCGTAAGAATTAAACCAACTAATCAATTTGACAAATTAGAAGACTATTATGGCTTACAAGAATTAGAACATGTGTTGTTAATGGGAACGACCTTAGGCGGTCCTAATACTTGTATCCGAATTTTTTCACAATTACCAACACGCTTATCGACTGCCGCTATTGTTGTACAAGAAATTTCTCCCAAAATTTTACCCGCCTTTGTTAAAGAGTTTGATAATTATGCCAATTGGCATATTTGTGAAGCCAGTGATGGCGCAGTTTTAGAAGCGGGGGTTTGCTATATTGCCTCCAACGAATACTCCTTAACTGTTGCAGTTAACGAAAATAATGAAGCTTTTTTAAAAATAGGAGAGAAAGTTGAAAAACCTTTAAACACCTTATTTACCTCGGCTGCAACAGTATTTGGACGACATACTATTGGTGTACTATTAACTGGTATTGGTGATGATGGGACAGATGGTTTTTCGGAAATAAAAAATAAATCTGGCACCACAATGGCACAAAAAAGCGAAACCTGTGTTTATCCGAACTTAGTACAATGCGCCATGGAAAGAGGTTTGGTTGATAGGGTTGTTGATGAGATCAATCTAGCAGATGAAATAGAAGCTTTGGTTAATGAATACTCATCCATTTTATCGTGAGTACACTTTACAGGGTCTTTAATGATTATTATTTGTGACAAATGCCAAACTAGATTCCAATTGGATGTTAGTTTAATTAAGAAAACATTATTTAAAGTCAGATGTTCAAAGTGTAAGCATGTTTTCTCAGTTGACACATCCCCTAAAGACGAAGTATATGAATTGACGGCAAATAATGAAGCACCAGAAAGACGTATTATTGCAATTTGTAACCAAAAAGGTGGTGTTGCAAAAACGTCAACTTGCCTTAATTTAGGTGCCTCATTGTCTTTATTTGGTAAGCGCGTATTACTTATTGATTTTGATGTACAAGCCAATTTAAGCATGTTATTAGGACAACGCGATCAACCTTCTTTTTACGAAATTATGCAAAAAGAAATTGATATTTTAAAAACGATTAAAAATGTTCGACCTAATTTATGGTTAATGCCATCTAATGCAAAAATGTCATTATTGGCTCGTCAATGTTTACAACAAAAAGATTTTGGATTATTTCTCCGTAACGTATTAGAACCTATAAAACAGCATTTTGACTGTATTCTAATAGATACGCCTCCGTCAATAAAATTTTTTACCCCGAATGCGTTAATGGCTGCTGATTTTGTCATTATTCCAACGCAAGGTGAATTTTTATCAATGAATGGCGTATTACAAACTGAAAACATTATTCGAGTATTAGCAAAAGCGCATATACTAGATTATAAAGTTTTATTGACTATGTATGATGAGAGAAATACTGCATCTAAAGTTGTATTCTCCAAGTTAAAAAATAAATATAAAAACAAAATGTTTAATACCATTATTAATTTAGACTTTAAATTACAGGAAGCTCAAATTATTAATGAACCTATTATTTATTACGATGAAAAATCAATTTCTGCTATTCAATATAAAGCATTAGCTAAAGAACTAGAAAATCTTTAGTATATTTGAATATAAATTTCACTTCCGAATTTTAAGGAATTTTGAATGTTTGATAAAAAAATAATTTTACCTTTTATTTCACTACTGTGTGTTTTATCAATTTGGGAATTGGCAACACGCTTTAGCGGTTGGAGTAGTAATGTTTTTCCAGGGCCTATTGCTGTGCTAGTCAGTATGGAGGAATTAATTAGTAATGGTAAATTATTGAAAAATACTGTGGCGAGTTTATTTCGTGTAAGTATCGGTTTTTCTTTAGCGGTTGTTTTGGGGGTGCCATTAGGTATTGTGCTGGGCAGACTTGAAGTTGCCAAAATGTTATTTAATCCTGTCGTGCAGTTTTTGCGTCCTATTTCGCCTTTAGCATGGATTCCGTTAGCTATGTTGTGGTTTGGGATAGGCGATCCACCGGCTATTTTCTTAATTTTTTTAGCTAGTTTTTTTCCAATGGTTGTCTCTACAAGTGTAGCGGTTGAATCAATCAGACCCACTTTTTTTCAGGTAGCTGCAAACTTTAATTTTAGTCGCCGCGAAGTAATTACTAAAATCGTTATCCCTGCAATTACGCCACAAGTTATTACCGCATTACGCTTAACGATTACGATTGCTTGGTTAGTTGTGGTGGCTGCGGAAATGATTGCCGTGCAGTCTGGATTAGGCTATCTGATTTTAGACTCCAGAAATGCTTTGCGTATGGATTACGTTATGGTGGCAATGATTGTAATCGGAATTATCGGTTTAGTGTTAGATTTTGTAATGCGTAGTTTAGGAAATATTGAATCAACTGCTTGGGGAAGGCTGACAAAATAATGAGTCATATTCAGATTAAAAATGTAAAGAAATCATATGTTGATCAAAGGCGTGTATCACGCGGACAACAAAAAACTTCTGAAGAAGGTTCTATTGTTGTTTTAGATGATATTAATTTAGAATTTCATGAAGGAGAAATGATTTGTTTATTAGGGCCTTCCGGTTGTGGAAAATCAACATTATTACGCATGATTGCAGGCTTTGAGCAACCGACCTCAGGACAAGTGTTGGTTAATGGCGAACTGGTTACCAAACCACGCACTGATAGCATTTTTGTATTCCAGCACAGCGGTCTATTGCCGTGGATGACAGTCTGGGAAAATGTTGAGCTAGGCGTGCGATATATGGAAGATGTGGACAGTAAAAATGCAACTGTTGATGAATATATTAGCATGGTTGAGTTAGATGGTTTTGGCAATCATTATCCCCATCAATTATCGGGTGGTATGTTACGTCGTGCTGAGTTAGCCAGAGCGTTAGCCGTTAATCCTGATACCTTAATCATGGATGAACCTTTTAGTGGATTAGACTTTTTAACGCATATGAAAGTGCGCGAAGAAGTGGTTAATATGCACGAATACATCAGAAAAACCACGTTGTTAGTGACTCACGATATTGATGATGCACTGATTATGGGAGACCGAGTAATTGTATTAAGCGGTCGACCTTCACAAGTTAAATTAGAGCATAAATTAAATTTTGGACGACCACGCGACTTAGGTGCTGATGCGGAACTAAGAGAATTGCGCGACGAGTTATTTTTTATGTTGGGTGTTAGTTATGCCGTTTAAAATCAGTTTACCATGGAAAATTGCCTTTATTGCCATTAGTTGGTTAGTTGTTATTTCAGTTGCACACTACCAATTAAATTTTGATCACGGTAGTAAAAAAACTGTCTACATGGGATATATGCCAGTCATTACAAACTTAGCCTCTCCTTTATTAGACTATGCTAGCGATGGCAATAAAGACATTCGTTTTAAAGCCCTTAAATTTTCTTCTTTTTCTGAAATGGCAGAATCTTTAAGAAATGGAAAGATTGACGTGGCTTTTATCATTGCGCCGTTGTCGATTGTATTAAAACAGCAAGGCGAAGATATTAAAGTAGTTTATATTGGCAATCGCAATGAAAGTGTGTTGGTTACACGCAAAGGCTTAAAAATTCGCTCCTTAAGTGATTTAGCAGGTAACAAAATCGCCATTCCGACTCGTTTTTCTGGGCATAATATTGCTTTAAGAAAACAACTAAAAAAATTAGGTTTAGAAGGACAAATTCAAATCGTAGAAATGAACCCGCCTGATATGGCATCAGCATTAACCTCTGGTGCATTGGATGCGTATTTTGTCGGTGAACCGTTCGCTTCCAGAACGTTAAAAAATGGTGACTCAGAAAAACTTCTCTATGTTGAAGAAATTTCGCCAAACTTTATTTGTAACTTAGTTATTGTGCGAGGCGATTTTATTAAAACAGACCCCGACACCGTACACATGTTAGTTTCGGGGGCGGCTCGTTCCGGTTTTTGGGCGCAACGTCATTTAGACAAAGCCGCTGAAATTGCAACTAAATATTGGAATGCACCTTTACCTTTAGTTAATTACGCGCTCAATACGCCTAAAAATCGGATTTTGTTCAATCTTTACACGCCAAAGCAAACTGAAATGCAAGCTATGGCTGATGATATGTTAAGCCTAGATTTAATAAAAGATAATAATATCAAGGGTTTGGTAGACGATCAATTCGCAAAAGCTGTTGACTTTAGCAATATCACCGATGATGTACACAGCATTTTCCCTAAAAAATGACTTCTCCTCTTGAAATTGTTCAATTGGGAAATGTCGTGTTAAGGCAGCTTGCAGCAACAGTAGTTGATGTGCGTTCGGCACAAGTTATTGATATTATTGAAAAAATGCTTGCTACTTTGGCGCAATCCAAAGGCGTTGGTTTAGCCGCACCGCAACTGGGGTATTCAGTTGCGGTGATTGTTGTTGCCTCTAAACCAACTGCTCGTTATCCCAATGCACCATTAATGACACCTTTAGTGATGATTAATCCTTCTTTTCGTTGTTTATCTACGCAACAACAAAAAGATTGGGAAGGATGTTTAAGTATTGGCGGCATTCGTGCCTTAGTCCCACGTTATCAAGACATTGAAGTGACTTATGCCGACACTAACGGTAAAACATCTGTTATTGCGTTAAATGGTTTTGTGGCACGTATTTTTCAACACGAATATGATCATTTACAAGGCATAGTCTATTTAGACCGTGTTGAAAATAATCGGGATATTATTTCCGAAAGTGAGTTTTTTAAATTAATTGCGTTAGGAAATAACGAGGATATTTCTTTGCAATGGGAGCAAAAAAATTAAATTATTAAAAAAATATCTAGGTATTCGCTTTGTACTAATGGCAGTTGCGACAATATCATTGAACAATGCACAAGCAGGTGTTAATAGTGATTTTCAAACTTGGATACCGGTTAATATTAATGTTAATTTTACAGAACAGCTACGCGGTTTTTTAGAGTTTCAACCACGTCTAGGTGATGATACGGCACATTTAGCCAGTCTAATGGTGCGACCTGCAATAGGTTGGGCTATAACGCCACAGATTACGCTGTGGGCAGGTTATTTGATGTCTGCCGATGCAGTCAATTTGGCATCAGATAGATACGGCATTGAAAATCGTGCTTGGCAAGGGTTAACGTGGAAAGACATGACAGCGGATAAACAGTTTATTTGGGAAGCGCGTAACCGTTTAGAAGAACGTTTTTTATCGGCTAATTCTGCGCCGAATATTCGCTGGCGGACTCGTTTACGGTTTGAGTATTTAATTCCTAACTTGACATCATGGTCTGTTATCGTTTCTGAAGAACTTTTTTTGAATCTAAACGACAATCGCAATAACCCACAATTACAAGCCGGTTTGCAACAAAATCGTGCTTACATAGGTGTTGGGTATCGTTTTTCGCGTGTATTTCAAATTGAAAGCGGCTATTTAGAACAACACGTTTGGCGCAGAGCAGGTAAGGCTGATCAAAACAATAGTGTATGGATGACGAATCTAAATATTAATTTTTAAACATTTAATAAATCGGTACGGAATAAATTAAATGTATTGTGAGAAAAACTGACAAATGACTATAACAACACGCTTTGCTCCCAGCCCTACTGGCTATTTACATATTGGTGGTGCAAGAACAGCTTTATTTTCATGGCTTTATGCGCGTAAACATGCCGGAAAATTTATTTTAAGAATTGAAGACACTGATTTAGAGCGTTCTACGCAAGAATCTGTCAATGCTATTTTAGACGGTATGACTTGGTTAGGTTTGGAATATGATGAAGGGCCTTTTTATCAAACGCAGCATTTTGATCGTTATAAACAAGTCATCCAACAATTATTAGCTCAAGGTGATGCCTATTATTGTTATTGTAGCAAAGAGCGACTCGAAAATTTGCGCGAAGCACAAAAAGAAAATAAAGAAAAACCACGTTATGACGGGCATTGCCGCGATAAAAATCACAGCAATGAACATCGTGATTGTGTGGTGAGATTTCGCAATCCAACCGAAGGTGCAGTAGTTATCAAGGATTTGGTGAAAGGTCAGATTGTTATCCAAAATAAAGAATTGGATGACTTAATCATTGCCCGCTCTGATGGCTCTCCTACTTATAATTTAACAGTAGTTGTCGATGATATGGATATGAAAATCACGCATGTGATTCGTGGTGACGACCATATTAATAATACCCCTAGACAAATCAATATCTTAAAAGCATTAAAAGCGGATTTACCCCTTTATGCGCATTTGCCAATGATACTTGGTTCGGATGGTGCGCGATTGTCTAAACGACATGGCGCGGTGAGCGTTATGCAATACCGTGATGAGGGTTTTCTGCCGGAGGCGTTACTCAATTATCTGGTGCGCTTGGGTTGGTCACACGGTGATCAGGAAATATTTTCTTTAGCTGAAATGATTGAACATTTTAATTTAGAGGACGTGAATGTTTCAGCGTCTACATTCAATCCTGAAAAATTGCTCTGGCTCAATCACCATTACATGATGAACAGTGACGCTGAGCATATCGCACAGCATTTAAGTTGGCATATAGCGCAATTGGATATTGACGTGTCACAAGGTCCTGATTTAATTGATCTTGTTAAAGCTCAACGGGAACGTTGTAAAACTTTAGTAGAAATGGCAGCGACAAGTGTTTATTTTTATAAAGACTTTGCTGATTACGATGAAAAAGCGGCAAAAACGAATTTTAAAGCGGGTGCGGATGAGGTTTTACAACGTTTGCTTAATGCGTTTGAACGGGTTGAATCTTGGGAAGGAGCGCAATTGCATCAAATTGTATTAGATGTCGCTGAAGTAATGCAGCTTAAATTAGGCAAAGTCGCGCAACCTTTACGGGTTGCGGTGTGTGGCAGTGCAGTATCGCCTGCGATTGATGTCACTTTATCGTTATTAGGACGGGAAAAAACTCTGTTCCGACTTAATCGGGCTATTCAATATATACAAACAATCGTACAAAACTAGACAAATTTAAAAAAATCTGTATAATGACGGTTATCAACTAAGGGGCCATAGCTCAATTGGGAGAGCGTAACGCTGGCAGTGTTAAGGTCGTCGGTTCGATCCCGTCTGGCTCCACCAACTTAGTTGTTTTAACAGTCTTAAGTCCCCATCGTCTAGAGGCCTAGGACACT
>JACCEE010058563.1_pt1 | contig 14729 bp, 13 predicted proteins | sample 7449931 | NCBI WGS metagenome assembly JACCEE01 (sample SAMN15323457, study PRJNA562643) | freshwater metagenome | isolation source: river surface water | place: USA:Blue River Watershed | collected 2017-08-19 | reverse complement strand
CGAGGCGAATTCTAGCTTGATTATCGGCTCAAGTATAGAGAAGATAGGAGAGGATTTTAACATTAACGACAAGGTGAGTCATGGAAATTCTTCAATTTGTCCGCGATGGCGGATTTATTATGTATCCACTTTTTATCTGCTCCATTTTAATATGGGCAGTTGCTTTTGAAAAATTTTGGTTTTTTTCTCAGATTTCTAGGCAATTCGATCATGTTTTTTTGAAATCTCGCGAACTCGTTGAAGGCAAAAAAGTCAATGAAGCAAAAGGATTGTGTCATAACATTCATCCGCTGATTCAAGCTCCTTATGAGTTGGTTTTCGATCGCAAAGATCTTAAGCGCGAAGTGTGGGAACAGGCGATTGCTCGTCGCCTCTCTGAAACTCAATTAGGAATGAAGCGCTTCCTTTGGATACTCGCCACGATTGCAACCATTGCCCCCTTCTTAGGCTTGTTTGGTACTGTTGTTGGGATTATGCGTTCTTTTCACTCTATGGCCCTCTCCGGGAAAAGTGGTTTTGCAGTGATTGCCGGTGGTCTTTCTGAGTCTCTTGTGGCAACGGCCGCTGGTATTTTAGTCGCGATTGTAGCTGTTTGCTTTTATAACTATTTTTTGACTCGCTTGAATCAAATTAATCTTGAGTTTAAAAACCGCATCGAGGATTTACTCGATCTTATGGCAGAGTAATTATGGCCATTAATTTTAAAGACAATAAAAGTGATGAGGTGAGTGCGGATATCAATATGACTCCGCTTATCGACATCATGTTGGTTCTTCTAATCATTTTTATGGTGACTTCATCGATCTCTCTTGAGTCTGGCTTAGACATTGATTTGCCAGAAACAAAGAGCAAGACAACCCAACAAGACAGTGATGCTGTTTTGGTTTCCCTTGATGAAAAGGGGGAAGTCTCTGTTCAAGGGAAAAAAATCGTTTTTGAAAAAGTGGAGGAAACTATTAAAACTGCCTTAGGTGACTCTAAGAGCAGTATGGTGGTCTTAGAGGGGGATAGAACTTCTAATCTTGGGCGTGCGATTCAAATTATGGATTTAGCCAAAGCTGCCGGAGCGAAGAAGTTTGCTATCGCTGCTGAACAAACTCGCGATTAGTTCTCTCATTCCTTACTTTTGTTTTCCTGCTTTGGTCCCTTGTTCTCTTGAACCTTTATTCATTTTATTGCGTAATAGTTAAAAAGGCCCTGACACTGATCAGGGCCATTTTGTATTAAGGAGGTAAAAATGAATCATAAAGAAGAACAAACATCATGTTGTGGTGGAACAGAAGAAAAGCAGGAAGAAGTAAAAAAGAAAAAGTGTTGTCAGACAGATCCAGAAATAACTGTGTGTGGCTGTCAGTCCACTAAAGAGTAAGCTGGTTTGAAAAATTATTTGTCAGGAATTTTTGGCAATAAGAAATAACTATTTCTAAAAACTTTTGATAAATGTCATCATCTCGTCATTGACTCTCAGCCATTCCTTTTCTCCCAAGGCCCGTTTGTCAATGATGAGGTGGTGATACTTTGGTCTTAGACGACTATCTTTTGTACTCACCTCTCGTATCATCCACTTTTTTAGTTTGAATTTTTCAACACGTCTTTTAAGTTTTGAATAATCTACGACTTCGTCATCGGGATGAATGAAAATGAGGGTGGGAGTATTATTCTGTTCGAATTGGCTTGCCTCAAGAGCATCTTCTAGTTCAAAAAGTGCCTGATAGGCATTGAGTGATGTTCCCGGGTGAGCTCGGTAGCTTTGAGGAGCTGCACTTGGAATAAGTTTATGCTTGCTACTAAAAATACTTAGCCAGTTGATCGTCCTCGTGAAACTGTTAATGCTTATGGCCGGGGCAAATAATACAGCTTTGTCGAAATGAACTGGAGTTGCAGTTTTTTCATTCATTAATTCTTCAAAGACTAAGGCCCCTAAAGAAAACCCGATGAAATAGAAGGGTAACTTTCTTTTTTGCTCATAAGCAAAACAGTATTGAAGATAGGCAGAGTTTTTCCAATCATCTTGGCTCGTTTCTTCCATTTCTTTTTGATTCTTGCCATGACCATAAAGCTCAATTCGCAGAACAGAGAACTTCTCTTTGAGAAAATTATAAATAAGAGTTCCCTCAGTTTTGTCATCCCCCATGATTTCCGGTTTGTTGTTGAGTCCATGGGCCACAATGACAAATCCTTTAGGTAATGGAACCTGATAGAGAACGGCATTTCCCTTTGAAGAAGAAAGTTCCGAACAGCTTTTCTTTTTGATTTCATTAAAGGGAATTTTATCTTGAGACTGAGCTGATATTCCTCCCAACATGATAAACAATGTCAGGAGGAGGGGCCTCATTGCTTGAATCTCTTGATGACTTGGGCGCTTATTGCTGCGTAGGCAAAAGTGATGATGGCCAAAATGAGCATGCCTTGGTTAGGGATGAGGAAATGGTCGAGGAGTATATAAAATTCGCCGGCAATAATAATTCCTATAAAATCGCTAAAATTAACGAGACCAATAATCTTTCCCTTTTCATGACTTTCTGGTTTTACTTGCAGATAGGTTGTTACAGGGATGATGAGGATACCACCTGCAACTCCGATGGTTGCAAGAATGATAAAAAGGGCCGGTAAACGTATTCCCTCTGGGATGTACGGACTGGCGCCCATCAGTGTTAATCCCAATCCCATTGTCCCGGCCGACAGTGGGAGAAGGTGAAACCATTTTTGAACAGAAGAAATTTTTCCTGCAACAAAGGCTCCAATACAGACTCCCACCATTAAGGCCACAGACATCAGACTTGTGGTTGTTTGGCTAAAAGAAAACTGTCTGAGCCCAAGTGTGTTGATGGTAAGAACTGCTAGAGTTGAGACTGTGTAGAAAAATGTACTGCTAAATACGGATGTGAGAAGGTCAGGGCGCTTTCTTAAATGGTAGATATCTACAAGAGATTGCCAGGGACCTTTTTTAGGAAAGTGGATATGTGGATTTTTGCCAGGAGAGAAGAAAATTCCAAAACTGCAGATCAGACCTAAAAGGGCCACGCCAACGACAACAATGCAAACAAGAATGATACCAAAGGGAAGTGTTGTTTGTACCCAGTTTTGATCAAGAGAAATTCCGGCCGTTGCCAATCCGAACAAAATAGCGAGAGTTGTCATTAATTTTAAAATGGCATTAGCTTTGGTTACCTGTGACTCTGGGTAGAGCTCAGGGATAGAGGCATTCAGGGCAGGAGCAAAAATCGTTGCTTGTATTCCCATGATGAAAATCATGGCCAAAATAGCATTCCAGTTTGAAGTGATGAGACCAATGGCGCCTAAAATACATGCAATAAGTTCGAGGATTTTTGCAGAAATAATGACACGTTTTTTAGGGTAGCGGTCGGCAAGCCAGCCGCCGTAAGCAGAAAAAAGAACAAAGGGGAGGGAAAAAAGAACAGTTGCAGTTCCTTGCAAATGACTTAAACCAGCAGTCACGGCAATGAGCATTGCAGCTTGCTTATAATAGTTATCGTTAAAAACACCAAAGAAATAAGCTCCAACCATGGCCGCAAATTTTGTTTTAGCATTTTTGATTTGAGTGTCTTGTTGTATTTGATTGATCATGCGCGAAATTATATTGAACTCGTCGCACATGCGTCAACTATTCCTTTAAACTTGAATTGCTTTGATGAGATTTGTTTCGCCGGCCCTGCTCACAGGGTGACCAGAAGTGACGATCATATAATCGCCTTTATCCAGTAAACCAGTTTTAAAGGCCTCACTTTGGCAAACCTCTAAAAGTTCACTGAAGTGTTCTGCTTCTTTGACTAATCCTATGGCCTTGACACCATAAAAAATGGCCATTTTTCTTAAAACTTTTTCATTGGGACAAAGAGTAAGGATGGGTCTAAAAAGTCTGAGACGAGAGATGAGCTCTGGGGTTCTTCCTGTCATACTGGGTGCTAAAATGACTTTCGCATTTAGACTTTGAGACATACTCGCGACGGCAATGGCCACGGCGTGCTCTAAATTTGAAGGAGTAAGGAGAGGGCATTGAGTGAACTCTTCAATATTTTTGAGGTGTTCTGAATGAGATTCAGCCTCCGTTACGATCTTGACCATTTGTTTTACGACTTTTACAGGGTGAAGACCCGAAGCTGTCTCTGCTGAAAGCATAACGGCATCAGCTCCGTCAAGAACGGCACCAGAAACGTCTGTGACTTCAGCACGTGTGGGAAGCTCTTCTTTGATCATTGATTCGAGCATTTGAGTGGCCACAATGACAGGCTTGCCGTGTTTGCGTGCCTTGCGAATTAAATCTTTTTGAACAAAAGGAACTTGTTCCATAGGAGTTTCAATCGCGAGATCTCCACGAGCAATCATGATCCCGTCCGCAAATTCGAGAATCTTGTCGATATCTTTGAGGGCCTCTGGTTTTTCAATTTTTGCAATAATTGGAACGACGTTTCCTTCAGCTTTCATAATAGCTCTTAGTTCTACAATGTCTTGAGAACTGCGAACAAATGAAAGAGCAACAAAATCGACACCCATTTTAAGCCCCAAGCGTACATCCTCTATGTCTTTAGGAGTCAGCGCACTTTGACTTAGTTTGGTATAGGGGAGGTTCAAGCCCTTATTTGAGGTAAGTTTTCCTCCATGAAGAACTTTTGTGTGAACTTCTTGTCCCTTAATATCAACGACCTCGACGACAAAAGCTCCATCTGCTAAGAGTAGTTTTTCACCAATTTTAACTTCGTTTGCAAGAGGGGGATAGCTTACGAACACTTTATTATTTTGACCTTGGTCTTCAAGTTTTTGACTGAGAATAAGGGGATCACCTTCTTTAATGATAAGCCCATCACCTTCGATCTTTCCTACTCTGATTTTTGGGCCAGAGAGATCTTGCAATATTGCAATATGTTTATTTTTTTTCTTGGCCGCCTCACGAACAATATCCAGAGTTCGTTGATGAAAGTCGTGTGTTCCATGACTAAAATTTAATCGGACAACATCAATTCCTGCATCAATTAATTCTTCAATAACGTTAGGTGTGTTGCTAGAAGGTCCAAGGGTTGCGATGATTTTAGTTAATTTCATTTCTTATCCTGTAAAGGGCTAAACTTACTCCTAACGATTATGAGTCAAGTTTGATTAATTTCCAGAAAGTTTTTTGTGAGGATTTCATTCCGGTCTTATTTGATTCTCTAATTTGTTAAACGGTAAAGGTGGTAAAACAACCTTTTTTCAGACTCTTAAGCCTAAAGGCATTATTCTTTTACGTCTAAAAATTCTCCGTTGTTGGGCGTAGTTCTCAAGACTACTATGCAGACAATTTCAAGGAGGCCTTATGCGCATTTTAGTCTTGATGAGTTTACTACTTTCGTTTTCTCTTTACGCTGATGTAGAAGTTCGTGGTGCTCAGGTGAGTGATAGTGGCTGTGCCTATTTCAGTACTGTAACTGGTCACTATGTTATTTCATATATTGACCGCGATCATGATACTCGCTGGGGGGATAGGGTTTATATTCAGTACGGCTTTCATGATGTTTTTAGTCAAAGAATTTGGACCCGTGAGAAAAGTTTAGAAATGACCAATGCTGGACCTTATGAGTGGAATGTTCAAGTGAATGAAGTCGTGGCCAGCCGGGGATCATTTAGTGCAGATCAATTAGATTTCATCATTCGTATTGAGCATGAGGATGGTACAAAAACATTTCTTAACGGTAATGGTTCTTCTTGGGGATATTACTATGTTGAGCTTAAGCAAACTCATTGCAGTTTCCCTTCTGAATTAGATAAAATGTCTGTTATTTCTTTGGTGAAAAACTAAAACGATTCACCTATTGATAGTTCTGCAAAACCATTCTTAAAAGTTTCGTTACGTCCGACAATAAAGCCTACGCCAGGAAGCATGACTCCAGTTAAGTAGAAATAGCTTCCGATGCCGTAGGCTTTTTGCCATAGGTCTTCACTTTGTTTTTCATAACCATTAATTTTTCCAAAGTCGACAAAAGGGGCAAGGGTCCAAGTTCCATACTTCGTAAAGCGAAGTGGGATTTGATAATCAATTGATGTCGCAGCAATAAAATGAGTAAAGTATCCCCCCTCAGGGATTCCTCTTAAGCCTCGACCAGAGGTCTCTCTTCTTCCTGATTTTAAGGCGTCCCTCTTATCTCCACCTTCTAAGAAAGCCGTATTAAGGGTCCATTGTATGGCCTGTTTCTTGTAGGTTTCTTTTCCTGAAAAAAGTGTCCCTGTAACAAGCCTTGTTTTGCTTGTATGGTCAGAGCGTGAAAGTTCTTGGTTTACAGTTCCCATTAGGCGATGGCCTTCTGCAAAATAGAATTTGTAATCTTCTTTCGCATAGGTGAGTTCTAACCTTGCTATTGTGGCATGGTATTCTTGAGGAAGTGAATAGTTTCGAATGATCTCATAAGATGTAAATTTTCTCATGAGAGAGCCTTCGATATTTAGACTATTTGTAAGGTTGTAGCCTATTGAAAGTGAATGATGACTGGTCTTCTCATGAAAGGCATCCATTTCTTCTTTGTTTTTATTTTTCCAATAAACATCTGCGTTGTTTTTTCCAGTACTGAAGCCCAAAGTCCAATCAGTGAGAAGAAAGGATTTGTCTTGATAAAAGAGTATGTAACTTGAGCTGGAGCTTGAAAAAGAACCACCAACACCGAGGAGAGTCCCCATCCCTAAAAAGTTTGCATCAAAAACAAAGGCCCCAAAACTTTGCTTCCCCTCGCTGCTGAGTTTTAATGAGGGGTAGGGAATAATGGACCAACGGTCTTTCACTTCAATGATCGTTTCTGGCCCTTGGGGGGTAATTCTGACTTCTGAAAAAAGTCGAGAATTAAGCAGGCACTGCCTGAGAGAATCTAGACCTGGCTTTTCTTCCTCACACTTTTGAATCAGCTTTTCAATAAAGCGAGTTTGGGTTTTAGTATTCCCTTTGATGGTGTATAGCGAAGCCCAAAGATTTGTTGAGGTTAGGAGCAAAGAAGATAATAAGAAAAGCTTCATTGTATTTCCTCGTAAAAATGACTTCATCGTTTTAACCCAATTCTATAGATCTGTCTGTTAAAGAGTCTTCATATTGATGTGAGTGAACAATTTTAAAATCCATAAAGAATATGTTTGGATAAGCGAAGACTAATTCCTTAGGTCTATTTTTACAAAAATATAAGCTAAATCATTATAAAACAAAGATATTTGGCGACAAGCCATAGAAAAAAGAGTAGAGAAGGGCCATGAATATAAGAAACCTTGCCATTATTGCTCACGTAGACCACGGGAAAACCACACTCATTGACGGACTTTTTAAACAGGCCGGCCTCTTTCGCTCCAACCAATTGGTGGAAGAAAGGATCATGGACTCTGGAGAGTTAGAAAAAGAGCGTGGAATCACCATTACCGCTAAAAATGCCTCTTTCACTTGGAAAGATGTAAAAGTGAATATTGTTGATACCCCTGGACACTCCGATTTCGGTGGGGAAGTAGAACGCGCCCTTTTTATGGTGGATGGAGCTCTTCTTCTTGTAGATGCTGCTGAAGGACCACTTCCTCAGACTCGTTTCGTTTTAGCCAAGGCCTTACAACGTGGCATTAAGATTATTGTTGTCATTAATAAAGTTGATAGACCAGATGCTCGTGTTCATGAAATTGAAGAAGAAATTTTGGCCCTCTTCTATGAACTTGCTGGCGACGATGCCGATGTCAATTACAAAACTCTTTTTGCTTCAGCCCGTGAAGGCTGGGCTTCCTTAGATTTCGATACGAGAAAATCAGATTTTACTGATCTTCTCGATACTATTGTCACAGAAATTCCAGCTCCACGTGTAAGACCTGAAGATCCATTCCAAATGATTGTAACCAACCTTGCTTACAATTCATTCTTAGGTCAGATCGCGATCGGAAGAATTGAATCTGGTTCAATTAAGGCCATGAGTAACGTGGCTTTGATTGATGAGAATGGGGTTTCTAAAAATTATAAGATTGCGACTCTTGAAACCTACGCTGGCCTTGGAACTGAAAAAGTCCAAGAACTTGGTGCCGGGAATATTGCTCTCGTCTCTGGTATTGAAAATCCTCAAATTGGTGACACCATCACCACACGAGAATTCAACCAGGCCCTTCCACGTATTAAAGTGGATCCTCCTATGGTGGGAGCCCGAATTTCTATTAATACTTCTCCTCTTGCTGGGAAAGACGGTGAGTATGTCACTAGCCGCAAGCTTGAAGAACTTCTTCAAAAAGCTTGTATGGCCAACGTCGCCCTTCGCTATGAACGCACTCAGACTGCTGAAACCTATATGCTCAAAGCACGTGGAGAGTTGCAAATTGTTGTGCTCCTCGAAGAATTGCGTCGTCGTGGTTTTGAATTGATGGTTGGGCGCCCAGAAATTATTCCAGTCATTGGGGATAATGGGGAACAGCTTGAGCCAGAAGAATTGATGACCATCGACATCCCTGAAAATATGATTGGGAAAGTCACAGAAATCCTTTCAGAACGTGGTGGACGTATGTCTCATATGGAGCTTATGAAAAACTCCAACCGTGTTCGTATGGAATTTGTGATTAGCACTCGTGCTCTTATTGGTATTCGTTCTTTGATGCTCACTGAAACAAAAGGTGAAGCGATTTTCTCTAGTGCTCTTAAAGGCTTCATTCCCTATAAAGGAAAGCGTCTTTCTCGTAAGAACGGGGCCATCGTTGCAGATCGTTCTGGTACTTCTGTTCAATACGGTCTTTTTCACCTTCAAGCTCGTGGCAAACTCTTTATCAAAGAAGGGATGCCTGTTTATGAAGGAATGGTTTTTGGTGAATTCAATAAACCCAATAATCTTCTCGCCAATCCTATGAAGTCGAAGCAGCTCACCAACGTCCGTTCTGTAGGACATGATGAGTCTACTAAGCTTGATCCTATTCAAGAGATGACTTTAGACTTCGCTCTCGAGTGGATTGATGAAGACGAATGGGTAGAGGTCACTCCTAAGGCCATACGTATACGTAAAAATGAACTTCGTTCTAACATGTTGAATATCTTTAGAGACGAGAGAGACTAGTTCTTTCCGTCTCTAAACAGATTCTCTTAGTCAAAAAGTTTTTTTGATTCTTATTTCTATTTGAGAATAGGTAAAATCTTAAAAAATTACTGCGGTCTTAACCTCCAGGGAAATTTGGACATGGTAAAATAGTGTGTAGCTTGCACATGGGGGTTCTTATGAAAATAAAAATCCTTGTTGTTTCCTTATTGGTGATGGCCTTTGCTTCTGGTCCAGCATTCGCTTTGGATCGTTATAAGTATTCTGAAGTTTGGCAACAGCCCTATGATGCCATGGAGGACGATGGAGTGATTAGATATGAGCAAGCAAACGATAGTCAGTCCGATGATTCATCAACCGCACGTAAGCCTAGTGCCGTAGATGAAAATGCTGCGCCTGTCCCCGTGGGTGCAGATAAACTCCTTCGCGATACCGAAGAGTGGAAAGTTTACCACGAGTTTCGTCGTTAACTGTTGCCCGGTTTAGTTTTACTGTCTGTGTGCGCATTGTCTGTGTTTTGCCGCCTAACCATAAGGAACAAAAACCCCCCTAAATTTAAGGGGGGTTTTTTTGTTCTTCTCGACTCAGTGTTTCTCTTGGAACTCTGTTTTTCATTCTTTGCTCTTTTTTGTCAATGATTCTGCTTTTCAAACAAAGAAGACTTTTTCATGATTTGATTATGAAAAAGTTTAAAATAATCTCTCTCGCATTTTTTGGTGTTTTTCTTTTATTGGGAATTTCATCCTATCTCTTTTTGCCCCACTTGGTTCTCCCTCAAACGAGCGGGCGTCTTAAGCTCGAGGGCCTAGAAAATTCTGTGACGGTTCTTCGTGATCGTTTTGGTGTCCCTCATATCAAGGCCCAATCAAAAAAAGATTTATTCTTTGCCTTTGGTTATGTTTCGGCTCAGGATCGACTTTTTCAAATGGATCTTGTGAGGCGAACAGGGGCCGGGAGACTCTCGGAACTTTTTGGAGATAAAACTTCTAAAATTGATGTCCTTTTGCGTTCCCTTCGAATTAGGAAGTCAGCCGAAGAAAGCTATAAGCGTTTTGAAGGCCATTATGACAAAGAAATGCTTGAGCTTACTAACGCCTATTTGAAAGGAGTGGGACAGTTCATCTCCGAAGGCAAGCTTCCTTTGGAGTTTAGAATTCTCCAATATACACCAGAGCCTTTTTCTATTATTGACATGCTTTCGGTGCCTGGCTATATGGCCTTATCCTTTGCTGAGCCTCTTGAAACAGATCCATTAATCTCTCAGCTTAGTGAAAAATTATCACCAGAGCTTATGCATGAGTTGCGTTTGGAAACGAAGGCCCTTCCTAAAAAATCTTCTTTTCCTAAAGTGAGTTTTTCCTCTGAGATTGAAAAATTACAAAACCTTGTTCCACTCTTTCAAGGTTCCAATGCATGGGCTGTATCTTCAAAAAGATCCCAAACAGGGAAACCTATTTTGGCCAATGATCCCCATATCGCCTTTGCTAATCCTTCTGTTTGGTATGAAGCCCATTTATCAGCACCAGATTATGAGGTTTACGGTTATTACCTTCCTCTCATTCCTTTTCCTTGCATTGGGCAAAATAAAAATGCGGCCTGGACTGTAACGATGTCAGAAGTTGATGACATGGATCTTTATGAAGAAACTTTTTCCAAAGAGAAACCTACTTTCTATAATTTTAAAGGCTCATGGAAAGAAGCTAAGGTTGAAGATGAGGTCATCTTGGTTAGAGGTGAGAACCCCATACCATTTAAACTTTTCACAACCGATCATGGCCCTTTGATTGATCAAACGATGAAAGGTGTTGAAGGAAAGCACCTTGCTTTGAAATGGAGTTTTCATCATCCTGAAAATGATCCCCTCACGGCCTTTTATAGACTTCACCAAGCTCAAACTGTCGATGATTTTAAAAATGCAATAGCTCATGCCGCCGGACCTGGGCTTAATATGATTTTTGCTAATACCCAAGGAGATTTAGTGCAATGGGTGATGGGCAAAATCCCCCGCCGTTTAAATGAATTAAGTAGCGATCGAATCTTGGATGGAGCCAGTGGGACAGAAGAGTATTTGGGCCATCTCTCCATTGATGAAAACCCTCATCAAATCAATCCACCTTCTGGGCAAATTGTGACAACGAATTGGCGTCCTGATGGAAAGCACAGTATTAACGGTTTTTGGCAGCCTATAGATCGCTATGAGCGCATTCATGATCTTTTAAGTCAGAAGCGAATGTGGAATCCAAATGAAATGAGAGAGATTCATCGTGATACTTTCGCTCAATATGCTTCACTGATTGTTCCTAGACTTTTGGAGAGTATTAAAATTGAAAGTCCTGAAGATAAGGAAATTTTAGAGACGCTTAAAAATTGGGAGGGGTTTGCTAACGTAGAGAGTACTGGCGCTACTATTTTTTATGTTTGGAATCAGTTTAACTTTAAAGTTCTTCTTGAAGACAAATTGGGCGAAGAAGGGATGCGAGGTTTTTGTCGCTCGGCCTGTTGGCATTTTTATAAAAAAGTAATGGCCAATAAGAATTCTCCTTGGTGGGAAAACAAGAGAGAGGAAAAACTTCGTATGGGTTACGTCTTGATGAAAGACTTTCTTCATAAAAGCCTAGGAAATAAAGTTGCTGAGTGGAAGTGGGGAGAGCTTCACACCTTGACCTTCGAGCATCCCTTGGGCAAGGTCAAGTGGCTAGCCCCTATCTTTAATTTAGGGCCCGTGCCTGCTCCTGGGGCCAATAATACTGTGAACAATATGGGTTACAGCCGAAGTGGTGATCGCTTTGAAGTTAGGGTTGGTCCTTCTACCAGACGAATTATTGATCTTGCCGATCTTGACCAAGTCACAACGATTATTCCTACGGGGAACTCTGGAAATAGTCTAAGCGCTCATCATCAAGATCAGATTCAAACTTATATGAAAGGCGAATATAGACAAGCAAGACTTTCTAAGCCTGAAGCGCCTTATGAAGTGTTGGAGCTTGTTCCTTAGGGCTTAAACCAGCAAAGGGGGCGAACTCCTAAAGAAAATCCCTGTGAGCTGTTGCAGGTCCCTTGGAGAGGATTGAGCCAGTGAGGTTCTTCGCTTAAGCCTTTATTGCAAAGGGCGCCGGCCATATAGGTGTCCAAACGACATTGGGCAGGAGGATGAAATTCTATCGTTCTAGGAACAACGCTTGTATCAGGAGTTGAAAACTGTGGGGCTTTGGGTTCTTCAGCAAGTTCACCTAAAATGGTGGCCACTGTTTTTCCGGCGAGAGCTGTTCTTTCGCAAAGAGCAGCTTCTTCTTTATCTTCATAGGTTTTCGCGCAAAGAACTTGAACTTGAGGTTCACGTTTTAAGTTTTTTACGACTTCAGTATTTTTATCATCTTTGAAAAGCTCTTTCATACATTTCATGGCCGCGATGTAATCAGATTGCCCTTCGTTAGAGGCCCACGAATTTTGCTTGGTGGCACGAGGTGCTCCGCCTAAGTGATGGGAGAGTTCGTGGCAAATAACTAAACGAAAGCCATCAGCAGTCATGGATTTATAACGAGCAAGTCCTCCAGGGAGACTCACAAGCCATCCGGTATCAAGGCGACTGGCGTAGGCATTGGCCGTTCCATCGTCCCAAGCTCTGTCGAAATAAAGTTCGGCATCCTTGTTTTTGACGATAGGTGTGTAGATGGCACTAAGCTCATCAATGATTTTATTATAGGTCGCTTGATCAATCCCACCTGCCTCTTTTGAATCGACAGGAATATCAACTTTGTTTTCTGGAGCAAAGGAATGCTCAAAAGCAAAGCAAGGAAGTAAAAGGGTGGCGGTGAGGATTAAATATAATGTTTTCATAAAGTAAAATTACTCCGATTCATGTTTAGAGTAAAATCCTTTCCGAACCGTACGTGCGGTTTTCCCGCATACGGCTCTTCGTCTCTTACCACGATTTAGCATTTTTAACCTCTAGTACTTTTAAGAAACAAGCCTCTGGTGGCCTTGGAAGTTTCTTGTCAACCAAATCTCTAAACTGTTTCCAGTTGTAGCTCTTTCTTTGACTCCTTCTATTTAGCCATTTGTATAGGTGTTGTTCGATAAGGCAGTAAAAATGTGTAAGCTTAGCCCTGTTACATTTGTACCCGTAGTAATTATAATGTCCTTTGAGTTTGCTTGCGGCTATTCTAAGCAGCTTGCCTACTTTTTGCGCATTACGATTAGCCCTTATCCACTCTTTAAACTCGCCTGCCTTCTTCATCATCTTCTCTTTTTGTGTTTGAACCTTAAGACCAGAGGATTTCTTGCCTCTAGGTTTCCCCCACATAAAGGTGAAGCCTAGAAAAGAGAATACATTTTTCTTTTCTTCGCTGAAGTCGATCAGTTTCGTTTTGTCTGCATTCAGGCGTAGCTTGTATTTAGTCATTCTCTCTGAGAGAGCACTCATAAAATCTTCAGCCTCTTCCTTCTTTGCAAACATGAAAATCGCATCATCGGCGTATCTTACCATCTGAGCATTTTTCGATGAGTAGTTTTCTATAAACCACTGATCTAGAATTTCATTGAGGTAGATGTTCGATAGAATTGGGCTTACGACAGACCCCTGTGGTGTTCCCACCTTGGGTCTTGTTTCCTTTCCTAGTGAGACGATTTTGCTTTTCATAAAGAGTTTAACTAGATTCAAGAGCCTCTTATCGTTTATCCTCTTTTTGATAATCGAAAGAAGTTCCTTGTGAGGAACTGTATTAAAGAAGTTCTCAAAGTCGATCTCGACCACCCAAGGGCGCTTGTTATCTTTAAGTATCATGTAGCTCGCTTCTATTGCTTTGTGTGCAGACTTATTTGGACGAAAACCATATGAATTCCTAATGAACAAAGGTTCATAGATAAAACTTATGATCTTCGCTAACGTGGCTTCAACCACTTTGTCTTTAAAACACGCGATTGCAATAGGCCGTAGCTTTCCATTCGCTTTAGGAATGAAAGTTTCTTTCCTTGCTTCTGGTCGATACTTTCCGGTTTTCAAAGCCTTGGACAGTTCTTCGAGATTTGCCTCTAAGCTTTCTTTAAAGACTCTCTTTGAAATGCCATCGATTCCAACTGCTTTCGATCCATCGAGCAGTCTAAATCCATCCAGTAGAGTCCCTGTATCTAACAGATTAAACGCCGTTGTGAATACAAAGTTTTTCTCTCCTGCACGTCGTACATATCTTATCCACTTCTCGGAGTTCATTCCGAAAAATCCAATTTGCTCACCACTATGTGTGTCTTGGATTGAGTGACTTCGATATTGAGCACGTGTTTCCCTTCGCTCCATGAGCATTACCTCACTTCATCACTACTATGAAAACATCTGACTTCCTTAGGGAGAATTGCAGACATTCCTCGAGTATTTCGTCTTGTGAATGTCTTTTCGCCTTCCATGTCGACTCCCAAAGGATCTCCTAGGTTTCGCACCCAACTAATAACAACATACCGTGCACTTGGAGCCCGATGATCTCTTTACTTACTTTCGCTTTCGGATATTGCCTTCGACTTCTTATAACATCTCGGCGATCATAATCATCAGTATTTGACGGGCCTCTATAGCTTCACTTTCGTTACGGTCTGCTGTTCTCCCTGTCTACGCTTAGCTTTCTTCGTTGCCTAGAAAACTCAAGACTCGGTACAAGACCTCTTTGCAGAGTTATCTTGGTCGGCTAGACTTGTTGGATGCAACTTGTGCCTAGCGCACAT